>SESF01013912.1_pt1 | contig 32714 bp, 21 predicted proteins | sample 3171521 | NCBI WGS metagenome assembly SESF01 (sample SAMN10866945, study PRJNA518727) | freshwater metagenome | biome: subpolar coniferous forest; feature: holomictic lake; material: water; isolation source: holomictic Lake 227, 6 m and 8 m depth | place: Canada: near Kenora, Ontario | collected...
TAATTTATTGAATCAAAAAGATAGGATAAGGCATGTATAAAACGCTGATCGAACAACAGGGCTTTAAGCTGCTCGAACAAATTGACAATACGTTGCATACTGAGATTTGGAAAGCAAATCAACGTGAGTTGGATCGTATTGTTTGTTTACAGATTTTAAAGCCGGAAGCAGCGCAAAATGCGATTGAGCGTGAACACTTCCTATTAATTGCGCGGATTTTTGCAAAGGTGAAAAGTGAGACGGTTGTTGCCGTTTTTGACATTGTCAGCACATCAGATATCCATTATGTCGTATTGGAGTATGTTGAGGGACCGACGGTGGGTTCGTTGGTTGTCGACGGACATCAACTTTCTCAAATGCAGATTCTTCAGATTGCTTCTTCGCTTGCTCTTTGTTTTGAACAGTTATGGCAGAAGGATCGTATCATCCATCGTAACTTGAAGGGCGAGACAGTTCAAATTGATCCGCGGGGTGTTGCCAAGCTAACGGACTTTTCTCTGGCGATTACAGCGTCTCAGGATTTGGGGGCGTTAGATAACGGGCATATTGTTGGTACGCCGAGCTTTATTGCTCCAGAATATGCACAAGGATCGAAAAATTTAACAACGCAAGCAGATATGTATTCGTTTGGGGCGTTGCTGTATCAGCTTGCAACGGGACATGCCCCGTTTTCGTCTTTGACTCCTCTTGATGCATTGAGCTCTCAGATTCGTGGACATATTTCACCGCCGCATCTCTTAAACAAGGAGATCTCAATTGATTTTTCGTGGTTTGTTCATAGGTTAATGATGAAGAATCCGAATAATCGTTATTCAGATTGGCGTGCGGTGATCAATGATATCCATCGACTGATGAAGAGTGAGCCTCTGACTGGAATTCAAACAGAAGAGCGTTTTTTGAGTACGATTGAATCAAAGCCTTTATTGGATGCAATGACGGATGTGGTTGAGGAAGAGGATGAGGACAAGGTCCCAAAGGGATCCTTTGTGAGGCTAAAACCGAGGCAGCAAAAGATTAGTCAGTTTGAATGTGAGCATCCGCATGATAGTGTTCGAAGCAATAGGGGGTGGGCATCGCTGATGATTCTGTTGATGCTGGTGTGGTTTGGCGGTCTCTTTTGGTATCGCGGAATTTGGAGACCTGAAATGATTCGAATTGCAGAAGTTAAAGAAAAAGTGCAACAGGACGTGGTTGTATCGCCTCCAGCGGATGCTATAACGCCCATAATTCACGAGAGTGATCCGGTTGTCAAGCCCAAGAAGAATGATGACCCGGAGACAAAGGATGACGCGATAGATCCTTCTGATGAACAACATAAACGAGAGCGCCGGCGTGATAAGCCCTTGATGCGGCCTCCATTCCCGTCATCCCTCCGGCCAGAGCAACAGCCGCTTTCAGTTGAAGTGAATGGAGTTAGCCAGCCCGATGAGCCAGCTCAAATGCCGGACGAGCTAAAGAAAGTGTTAACGAATTATGCAAAGGCAGGTGATCTGGAGGCGCTGCGTGTTACGCTTGCGGGGGATTCAGTCCACTTTGTGGGGAAGGGAAAACTGAAGAACATCTTGGATAAAGCTCCGACAGCTAATCAGTTGCTCGAACGTACCATGGACTCGAAAAAAGACCAACCGGTTTCCTTCACTTGGCGTGGTAAATCCCGTATCGTGGTTCCGCGTGAAGTGATGGAGACCAGTGTGACCCTTGAAGCAAATGGCCGTCGTCAGGAAATCAAGTTTAGTGATTTGACCCCTGATGAAAGGGTGAGTCTTGTCAATAAGCCACAAACAGAGGCGGAAGCACTGAGCTATTGCCTCTTGTTAATGCGCACCGCACAAAAGAGTGAGATACCGTTGTATGCAAGTAAATGCCTTCCGTTCCAAGATATTCTTTTGGAGGCGATCAAAGAGTAGGCCTTCGTTATACGTTCGTCAATAGCAACCAGAGAGGGACGGTTGCGAGACAGGCGATGTGAGTGAAGAGAACGGCTGCAGCGGAGAAGTCGGCGTCGCTTTTATAAGCTTCAGCGAGTGTGACACTCGCCATCGCCACGGGCATGGTTGCTATAAGGATCAACACTCTTCGAATCTCCACGTCCATCGGGATGAGCATAAGTACCGTTATCGTAAGTGCTGGTATGACTATCAGCCTTAAAGTGCTAATCCCAAGAATAATTGGACTGATGAACTTGTGGGGTTGTAACATCGCAATGCGAGCACCGCAAATAACCGCTGATGCCGGGATTGTCGCGCCTCCTGCCATGCGGCATGTCTCCAGAAGCGTTTTTAGCAGCTCGTAGGTTGCAGAGCCGGGCAGAGGAATCCATTGATGCTGGTTGCATGTGTTGCGAACGGCAAGCAAGATGAACGATACCCCAAGAGCCAGCATGGGCATGCTTACCAGGTGCCGCAAAAAGCCACGTTCAAGCGGCTGACCTGTAATCGATTTCATGCCCAACGTCCAAACGCAAAGTTCGGAGCCGAGAGCGGAAAAGGCAATTAAGGCAACAGCTTTTTCATTCCAGAGTGAGGCTGCCAGCAAAATAGGCAAGAATGAATAATTGTTCATCATGCAGATGAAGTGGTAACAACGTTTAGTCGATACTGGATGACTTTTGATAAGGGGTAGGGTGATCAACCCAATGATCCATCCAGTGCCGAGAATAAATATCGTGCCGACAGGCATCATCCAGTATCGGAGTAACGATTCAAGCGAGAAGTTTCGCAGGATTGAGCTGATGATGAGGCAGGGATAAAAAACATTCAACATCAGCAACGAAAGTTGTCGATTAAATGTTGCATCTAGCCATTTCATGCGGCATAACACAAAGCCTGCTAGTGACATCAGGACTAGGGGCAACATCTTTAGAAACAGGATGGTCATTTAGAAAAAGAGGTCACGCTCACCGGCACAGATTCGGTCGTAGTGTTCCTTCACCGTTGGATAAAACAGGGGAAGTTTCGTTTCTATTTCTGCAAGTTCGCGTTGGATGACGGGCTCACATAATGCTTTCGTTGTGTCGGACGCAAAATCATCCAGCCACTCACGGAACGTAAGTACGGCGTTAATTTTACAGAATTTGCCTTCTTTGCCTGTTTTAAGCGAGTCCATGATACACCCGCCCGTACGTCCGCACCGATAACCTGCTGTGCAGAATGAGGTGATGGTGTCCTTCGTTGCGAGATAGGCAATCATCTGCTCAAGCGTGCGCGTGTCGGAAAGGACGAACTGTTGGCGATCGATTTCTTGATGTTGTTCGCTTGCAAAGTCGCTATACCCCTTGATAGCAATGTTGCTGCTCGCATCCATTTGTGTGATGCCATAGTTAATGCAGGTGTCGCGTGACTCTGGGCGTTCTCTGCAGGTTACTATTATTCCAGTATAGGGAACCGAAAGACGTGTAATCAGTACGATCCGTTTAAAGGTTTCATCATCTATTAAGTAAGGGGAGGTTTGAGGAAGATCTGTCCCGCTTGCTGGTTCTAATCTGGGCATAGAGATGGTATGGGGCCCGATGCCAAATTGCTTCTCAAGATCATGCGCGTGGCTGAGGATGGACAGCATTTCGAACGGCCAGTCATAGAGGCCGTACAGTACACCCAAGCCGACATCGTCGACGCCTGCTTCGAGTGCACGGTGAAAACAAGTGGTCCGCCAGTCATAGTTGCCTTTTACCGTTGCAGCAGGGTGTATTTTTGCGTAGGTTTCACGGTGATAGGTTTCTTGAAAAACTTGGAATGTTCCAATACCCACTTTTTTTAGAACACGTAAATCTTCGATCGGCAACGGTGCTGCGTTGACGTTGACGCGTCGGATGCCGACCGGTGTGCCCTTTGGCGATTTCACCTGATGGGCATACGCGGTACGGATCGTCTCGGCGATGTACTCGGTCGAGGTGTCTGGATGTTCGCCATAGACGGCTATGAGTCGCTTGTGACCTATTTTCCCGGCTAAGACTTCGATCTCCTGCTTGACCTCGTCCATGGTCAGCATTCTGCGTTTTTGCGCATCATTCTCACAACGGAAGCCACAGTAGGCGCAACGGTTTACACAGAGATTACTCATGTAAAGCGGCGCAAACATTACGATCCGATTGTCGTAAACAGACTTTTTAATGGCTAGTGCGGCTTCAGCCATCTCAGCCAGAAGCGTGGGGTCTGTGACGTAAATTAAGGCGGCGGTATCTTCCAGTGACAGTGTTTGGATAGCACGTGACTTCGCCAAAATCTCATGAATGCGCACAGGATCGTTGGCAGGTTTTGCCTTTGCATTCCTCAAGGTCGCGAGTATGGATAATTCATTAATGAAGTGTTTGCCGCCAGGCAGATACTTGTCAATCTGATCCTGAATAACAAAACGCTTACGGTAGTCAGCCGCATTCTCAAAACGCCTGATCGTGTCGCATTCTATAGATTTTGTTTTCATTTGAAACTAAATAAAACATCCGGGAACATCTTCGGGGTCACTCCAGCCTGCTTCAATACATTAATGTGCGGAATGAACTCGCCCACTTCCTGAAGGGCATGGGCATCTGAAGCAAGTGAAATCTTAACATTTTTTTCGAGGCAAGTGCGAATAAAATCTGCATCGGTCTGATAAGCGTGGAAATTGATCTCTGCGGCGACGCCAGTGTCCGCCAGCATATCCGCTACAACCGGGTAGAGGTGCTTCGGTGTTTCTAGTTTGCTCCAAGCAAAAAAACGCATGGGATGCGCTAAGACCTTTATGGGAAGATGGAGAAGATGTTCTACATCCCGCAGGAAGAGCTTCTCAGCTTCAGCCTGAGTTGTCTTTCCAGGTGTGAAGTCATGAATGAAATGAATGGCACCTATGAGGAAATCCCAGACATCTTCTTCCGCATCATCAGGAGATAGAAGTAACTTTCCGTTGTCATACAAATCAACTTCTAAGCCTATCTTGGTGTACGGCGTACGGAGTTTTTCAGCGAATAGGCGATAGCTGTTCATGCGGTAGCGCATCGACGTATCCCATACGCGTTGAACTTCCTTGGGCTCCTTCTGCCACTTCCCGCTCATGGCATATCTTTTCTCAAAATAAAGTTGAAATGCGTGTTCGGTGATGCACTGCATCGTGACCCCCAGCGTCTTTGCGAGGGATATCGTAGCCGCCGTGTCAACCGTTGTTGCACAATAGGCGTGTTCGGTGTGACAATGCATGTCGATAATATTGGGGAACGAAAGCTTGAGGCTGTGCTCTTCAACTTCAACTTTCTTTCCATCCAAACGAATAATCGAGAAAGAAAACGGTTCTTCGACAAGTGATGGCACGGTATGGTAGTAAACGCCTTCATTGATTCGTAGACTTTGTCCCTTGTGATAATGACCGCTGAGGGAAAGGAGGATGCCGCTTTTTTGAAACGATTCCATGATCTCTGTCGAGTTTGTCGGACGATAGGGATAAAGAGATTTTATCGCCGGATAAATGGGCGCATGCTGTAAGGCGATGAACGAAAGCTTCGGATTTTCTTTTGCAAGAGTCTCTGTTAATTTAAGGGAGTGTTCCGAACGAACTGTCGTGTGCGCCTCTGCATGTGTATCATCATACAGAATAAATCCGTAGTCACCGTACGTATGTAGCCCCGGACAAATATCGAAAAGGTGGTTTAGCCGCTCGCACCCTTGGTCATGATTACCAGGAACAACAAGGAAGGGTATCCCTGTGCGCGTGAGCTCACTGTGCAACGCTATTAAATCGCTCTCCGCATCACGATCTCTTCCGTCGGCGATAAGGTCGCCCAAGATAACGACTAAATCTGGTTTGATGCTTAAATGCTCGAGGCGAAGGAAAACTTTCTTGAGTAGAATGCGACCCAATTCTCCACGCGTAAATGCAGGCTGAAGGGTTTGCCGCGCAAGCCCCGTGTAATGTAAATCGGTAATCGCTAAAACAGTCAAAGGTGAACTCATGGTGATGGTAATCCTGAAAGGGTAAAAGGACCTGAAATTTTGAAATAGGCATTAGGGTAATGAATGCTGCCTGTCGGGTCAATATGAATCTATAGAAATAATGATTAATTATTTTTGAGTTCGTGAAGAAAAAACTTCCGTGCCACGCTATAGGATGATAGAAGGATACAGATGAATGCAGAGGTAAGCAACAGAATGATGACCCCGATTATTAATCGCCAGGGCATTTCGCTCTGCAGAGCATACGCGGCAGGTTGAATAGCTACGAGTGCAGGAATAAGACCGATCATCAGTCCGACACTCACCAGCGCGCCATACTCTGCAAGAAGAAGAAGAAAAATTTGTCGATGAGTTAACCCGATTGCCGTGAGCACAGCAAACTCGTGTCGACGCTCTTCGACCCCGCGGATAATAACCAGTGCGATTCCAAAAATGCCCAGCATCATTCCGAGTCCTCCGAAGACAAGGAACATGTCGAGGTAGGTGCTCTCGACGGAAGCTAATAAACGCAGACGCTCTTGAGTTGTTTCGATCGTAATGCCAGGATCTGGATGGCGTAACTTTTGAAGCTCGCCGACACGAGCAGTAGATGCGCTGTTGCGTTGGTCGGTTGCTTCGCGTAACAAAGAGGGGGCGTAATCACAGAGCCACATACGATACCCCTGATCTGTTGGGAATGCTTTCAGGAAGGTGTCCTCATCTATCAATAATGCGCCCTGCAGAATACTGCTGCGTACGGGTACTACGCCGACAATTTGAAGCGTACAGTCGGAGTAGGGGATTTGCGTTCCATGGATGGGATGCGCCTTTGCTTTTAGGCTATAGTGTAGCATGGATAGGTCGGCTGCAAGTGCGGGGATGCACGTGTTTGTCAAGGTCAGGTGCAGGGGAGACCAGACGCCGCCTGCTGTTACTGGTTCAAAGGCGCGCATGCGTGAAAGTGCTAATGCGTCCACACCGTAGACCGTTGGCGCGACAGGAGCGTTCATGTTGAGACACCCGGCCGTATCCCCTTCATGCACACGGATCGGAATGACCCCATGGGCACCGGTGACACGCTTTGCCATTTCAATGCCCTTGTCTCGATCAAAGGGCATTACGGATGTGACGATAGTGGCGAATCCCCCGCTGCCAGATGATGGGTTAGAAACATCCGCTGCAGGATCATTCTTCATCGACAGTACACCAATGATCAGGAAGGTTCCAAGTGCGATGAGCAGGACGACAGGTATGTTACGACGAGGTCTGTGGAATGCACGACAGAGGCCTGTCTGGACAGGGCCACAGGTATTCTCGTGTGAAGAACGCCAGACGGCGCCAGCCGAATAGACAAAGAGAATGAGGGAGATGAGCAAGAGGAACCCCGCTCCAAAAAAAGAAGCGTTCGCATGTTCTCCGCGCACGGTGAGTAGGAGGATTACAAGCGATATGAGTGACAGCAGCCCGCCGGTCAGGTTTGCTACATGGATTGTGCGTGTTGCAGGAGTCGAGGAGGATACCATACGCTCATCGGCTGCTTGCCAAAGGGTTGTTGGTTTTTGTTTGGTGAGACGGCGGAGCTGGATATAAAGAATCAGAATCATAAGTAGAATCATGATGATGCTACTACTGGCTACGACAGTTGGAGAAAAATAAAAAACAAGGCTGGCATTTGCAAAGGCTGAACGCCAGAAACGGGCTAAGCTCCAAATTAGCACGCGTGTGAGTTCGGTTCCTATTAAAACACCTATCATACATCCAAGTACAATTGTAGGAATCCACTCCGAAAAGAGATAGAGGATACACCGTCCACGCGTCCATCCAGTTGCCATTAATAGCGCAATATCGTGCTTGCGTGATTCGAGTGTCAGCGAGAATGTGAGCGCCACAAGAAGGATGGAGGAGAAAATAAGAATAAACATCATGCCCATGAAGAGACCCGTAAAGTCCGTTGAACCAGTAGCAGCGCGTGCGCCATCGGTTGCAAGTTGCACGGTGTAAGCACCCGCATCTGTTGCCGAGAGATGAGATGTGATTTGTTTACGAACGGTTTCGGTGGCTTCATTAATTTGAAGACACATGGCATTTCCAAAGACGTTCCCGAAACAGCTCTTACCAGCGGATGCGGTCATGAAAAGCTTAGGGGTTTCTCTCCATTTTTTCCAATAGGCTTCGTTGGCTTCATCCTTGAGCTTCTTCTCGTCCATGGGCATCCCGACATCCCAGGATGCGCAGGAGTCAACATCCTTCATTCCGGGGAAGACAGGCATGTAGGCCTTCAGGGGCGCCGCATCTTCAGTGGGGAGGATTGCGCAGATACGAAAGGCACGCTGATCGGGTACGAGCCGTCCATTGGATTCAAACCGTCGCCATTTGAGCGTGAGCGTCTGCTGGGTTGTCGCATTCAAGTGTTGCGCCAGCCATGCCGTGATAACAACTTCATCGTCTCGCATTTCTGCGGGTGTCCTACAGAACGAAGATGTCACGGCGCCTACAAAACCGTAGGGGGTTTCATGACTGTTTGCTTCAAAAGAGTCCGCAAGATAAAAGCTAGCGGTCTGAATGCTTGCGGATTTAGAAAAAATATTTTTAAGAGCCGAGGGAAGATAAATCGTTTTGCTTTTAATCAGGGTTCCGTTTGTTGACGGTTGAAGGTCTAACCCAAAATCATCGCTAGAAAAGGGCAAAGACAGGCCTTCCTGTTTTGAAACAAAGAGATTTGCTTTCCCTGACAAATCTAAGGCATCCGCTAACATGTTATAGGGAACAAAGATGTTAACAGGTGGAAGTGTGTCTGGCTCAAGCGAAAAGTCAGGTGTAAACAGGGACTTTAAAATAGGCTGGATATTTTGTGGCTCAGGAATATGAATCGCACGACGAAGCATGCGTGTTTTTTTTGTGTCGCCAACAGGGAGTTCAACGGATAGTCCGGTTGGCTTCTTGAACCGGATCGATCCTTCGTTTCCGGGAAGCATCGCACGCGCACGATCATTGAGAAACACATGAGTTTGGGCGGGAGCTCCTTTGTCGAGGACAATCCCGATAATGTGCGCTTGGCTTGCGCAGACCTGCCCATTGACATCGAGTAATTCGCCTTTTACAAATAATGCAGCCTGAGTATCGGATGTTTGGTCGATGACCGCGAGTCCTGCAGAGCCTTCGGGAAAATAGAGTGCAGTTTTGAGATGGCCGATACGTGTAGATAGTTTGTGCCGTAATCCTTCATGTACGGAATGACCTGTCATGAGTGCCGCGCAGAAAATTGATGCGGATAGTGCAATCGTACAGGCCAGAACAAAATGGCGTGCAGTGTAAAATTGAATACTGTGGTGTAACCATGTGAACATCATCAGGGGTTTCCTTATGATACAATCTCAACAAACGTCTCAAAACGTGCGGTACGCGGAAACATGTCGAAGAGTCGAACATGATGTATGTGTCGTTTGCCCTTGGATAAGATAATTTTTAAATCACGCGTCAGTGTTGCTGGATCACACGAGATGTAAAAGATACGTGGAATGGTGCTTTCGGCGATGGCTTCTGCGACGCTTTTGTCCATGCCCTCGCGGGGCGGGTCCACAATTAAGGTTGTCTGTGTCGGGTTTACGAGCCAGTCGTGCAAGCGCATCGGTTCTTGGCCAAGTGCATGGACATGAAAACGGGCAAGAATATTATGCGCCAACGCATTTACTTTTGCGGCGGTAATCGCTGCTCGCCCTGACTCGACACCCGTGAGATACCGGCCACCATGTTTCATGCACATCAAGCCAAAAATACCGACACCGCAATAGAGATCAAGGATTTCGGGATAGTCAGTACGTTCTTTAAAGATTTCAGCAGTAAAATCAAAAAGCAGCCCCGCAATTTGTCGGTTAACTTGGTAAAAGCCATTGTGCGGGACCGTCATCTCTCCAATGGGGCTTTGGACAGTTAAGTATGCGGGGCATCCTGGAGATGTTGCTCCTTTGCTGTTGCGCCAGATTACGCCGTCATGCAGTGTGCGGCGAAAAACAAGATCGTCGCCATGCTTTAACATGTTCTTAAGTTCCCCTGAAGCACGCAACGCCAGAAGTGCCTCATTGATGGCTGGATGTGCAAGCGGGCATGAAGGTATGTCGATCACACGATGCGAAGGCTCTTCGCGATAACCGAGCTTCATGTCCCCCCCGGGCATGATCTCGGAATGAAGGGTGATCTTGTTACGATAATGAAGCGCTTTTGGTGAGGCCACTGGAGGATGAAAGATGGCGGAATCCTGCGGAATATGGCGCAAAGCACTCTTGAGTTGCTGCTGTTTGATGAGCACCTCAAGCGGATAATCCATTGCGTCATAAACGCACCCTGGAACGCGGGTTAACACACCCATGTCCTCGACTCTGCAACAGGGGTCCACGCGATGAGGCGACGGTGTAATGATTTCCAGGAGTACGGCTCGTGCAAAAGCTTTTTTCTGTTTCGTGATACGGATTTTGATGTACTCTCCAGGCAAGGTGCCAGGAATAAACACGACACAACCATCAATTCGCGCAATGCCATCTCCTCCATACGCGACAGATTCTATTGTGCAGGTGTGTATACTATTGGGTGTCATCCGTTCTTTTGCAGAACCTCTCCGTAAAGTGTTTGCGGTGCGACGCGTGTGATGCGTACATTGACGAGTGTACCCGGGAGTATGCCGGCAACAGGCGTAAAGACCACAATTTTATTGCCTGGCGAACGGCCTGCCCAGCGGGTTGCATTGCGTAGGCTGGGGCCTTCGACTAACACCTCCTGGAGAGAGCCCACCAATCGTTGATTGGCTGCTTCGCCGCGAATGTCTTGGTCCGCGAGCAAGAGCTGGTTTCGGCGCATCTTCTCATACATTGCGACATCATCTTTCAGCGAGGCCGCAGGGGTACCGGGGCGCGGAGAATATTTAAAGATGAAGGCATTGTCAAAATCGGCTTGATTCATCAGTCGGCGCGTCTCCTCAAAGTCTTCAGTCGTTTCACCTGGAAAGCCAACGATGACGTCTGTTGTTAAAGCGAAATCGGGCATTACGGCACGTAAACGCCGGACAGCATCTAAATAATCAGCACGTGCATAACCACGGCGCATGGCGGCTAAAATAGCATCTGAACCTGATTGGACCGGCAGGTGCAGATGATGGCAAATCTTCGGAAAAAGGCTGACAGCGCGTACGAGTTCGTTTGTGCAGCCGGAAGGATGGCCAGAGGTGAAACGAATACGAATGATTTCGGGGATAGCGGCTACAGCTTCAAGAAGTCTCGAAAAGGGTTCTGTAAACCCATGAGCACTTGCAGGGTCATCGTCTAGCCATGCACGATTGGCCATGCCATAATTCATAACGCTTTGACCCAGCAGGGTGATCTCCTTGATGCCGTGGTGTGCAAGCGTTGAGATCTCCGCAATGATCTCACGGGCTGGACGGCTGAACTCGGGTCCGCGCACATCCGGCACGATACAATAAGTGCAGCGGCGGTTGCATCCTAACAAAATGGTGACAAAGGCGCTAAATCCCTGTTCAAGATGGGCATCTGGGACATCGGGGATCTCGTCGGGCGAGGAAATTTCAGTGATATGCGATTCTCCTGCAATGATACGTGAAACCATTCGGGGGATAGCTCCGCAACGTCGTGTGCCCACAGAGAAATCAAGCCTCGGAACTTTCTTAAAAATATTAGATCCTAGCCGTTGTGCCATGCATCCCATCAGGCCAACAATCCGGTTGGGCCGCTCGCGTTTCGTTGCACACAAAAGACCGAGTTTACCAATGGCCTTGTCCTCTGCTTTTCCCCTCACGCTGCAACTGTTGACAATGACTAAATCCGCTTCGGCCTCGGTTACAGCGCGTGTATGACCTGCTGCAGTAAGCATGGCTTCGGTTGCTTCAGAGTCGCGGACGTTCATTTGACATCCATAAGTGTGCAAAATAAAATTCATATTCCGCTGTTCAGTTTAGTGTTTGTGCTAGGAGAGAGGGAATCCGTGATTCTTTCCAGGATGTTGACGTACGACCAACTTGGGAGTTTTGTTGTCCCCCCCAAATGAAAATCCAGCAATAAACGGGTAAAGGGTAAGGCGACAATTCGCGAAACTTGTCCGGCGAAGGAACGCTCCTTAAAGATATTGACCTTCATGGACATGTTGAGTGTATCGGAGGGTAGGGTGTATGTCCCATCGCCTGCAATACTGAAAATATTTCCTTCAACGACGAAGTCGTGTGTTGTGACAACGCCATTGGTCATGACAAACGATAGATTGCCTGCGGACTGATTGACAACGGTTCCAATGACGGGGATATTGTTTGCAAACCAATCCGTAAGGCCACTAAAAAGAGGAATACGGGCAAAAACGCCATCTGTTATTTCCATACGACCGTCGCCCTTTAGTGAAGAAAGAATGTCTCCCGAAAGAGAGCCTGACAATTGGATCGTTCCGGTTAGCTTGCCTGAATAAGAATTGGTCGGGTTTGCAATACACAGAATGTTGGAGAAATCTGCTTGGGCAGCGGAAAGTTTTGTCACAAAGGTCGTGTTGGATGCGATGTAGTCTGGGAATGCAGCTTGGAAATAGCCTGAAGCCGACCCTCCATTGGCAATCATTGTTTGGATGGAGTTACACGTTGCAGAGTAGGCGTAGAAATGAAGATCGGTTGATGTTCTTGCCACGGGGATTCTCAGAATGCTGCCCTTGTCAAAGGATATTCCAACGTGCAGGTCGTTTGTCGTTGCAGGATTTGCCGAATTGACAGTCACCACACCCTTTGCTGAAACACGCAACCCACTGTCACAGACGATTGAATTCAGTTCGCCATGATAGAGTACATGGATAATGGCGAGTAACTCGTCTTTTGCGACTGTTGCGTTTCCGTCAATGGAAAGAGCGTCTGTGTTGTCATTATAGATCAGTCGACCTTTTAGTGTACCTGTCTGAGTTGCGCTATCTTTGATGTCAATGTCGACGGTGACAAGATTGTTCGTGTCGGTAATCCATATCATGGTTTTAACAAACTGGATAGGAACTTCGCGATAGGTACATTTTCCGCCATCAACATTCACGGACATCGCATAATCAAGCTTATCGAGATTGAGGTCGATGGTATACGATGCGTTCATTGGACGAGCAATGTTTTGAAAACAATCGATTTGTGTGACCGCGTTACGCGCACCTCTTAATTGCGAGAGCAAAGGGGTGATATGGTCTGGATATGCTTGGCCAGTAACCTTTCCGACAAGACGTTTTTCGCAGAAGTCAATTGATACGCCACCCGTTATGGTTAATGTGTTAGGTTTGTCTGGCCAAACCGCTTGGAGGTTACTAACAGAAAGGATCGAATGTTCAGCCGACACATCGGCTGTAATTTTCGAAGCACGGATTCCAAGGATATTGGGTGTTTCGAGTACAAGTTCAAAAGGTGAAACATCAGGCAGGATGATATCTGGAAAGGGGTCACGTGGGGTGTTGGGTTGCTTCGGTTTTCGAGGAGGGAGCAAGGGGAAGTCAAAGGATTTGACAGTCAAGCGCTTGAGTCGCTGATTGATGGGTGCTAAGGTGAAGACAGCAAATTCAACATTAACCTTGTCAATGGAAAGCAAGGTTTCTGTGGTTGTTCGTTTACGAAAGAATTTGATGTTCTTTGCAGTTAAGCCCGAGCGTAGCGAAAAATTAACACGCTCAATACGGCACACCAAATCATCCGAGGAGAGCTTTTCAGCAAGACATTGAACGAGCGTATCCGGCACGCCTTGTTTTAAGATGTAAAGGCATGCCCCCCCTACAAGGAGTAGCAGGATAAATATCCAAAATACTGTCTTGATGAGTAACCCTAGAAATTTGATGAATTTCCACATGTCTCACTCATGGAGGTGATGCTTCACCCGACTGTTGTCGTTTGACTTCGTCCCAGAGAATATCAAGTTCGGCAAGGGTACACGACTTCATCTCTAAATGGCGCTCCTTTGCCAATCGCTCAACTGCACGAAAGCGACGTGCAAATTTCTGTGTGGACGCGGAAAGCGCACTCTCAGCATCCACATGTAGGAATCGACAATAATTGACAACGGAGAACAATAAATCGCCCGTTTCATCTTCAATGGCAGACGGGGATACCTCAGCCACTGCATGACGTAGTTCCTGAAGTTCCTCTTCGATTTTTTCGATGGCACCTGAAGCATCCTTCCAATCGAAACCGACACGCGCCGCCTTTCCCTGAACGCGTTGCGCTTTCAACAGGGCGGGGAGTGTTGGAGGAACACCATCCAGCGCTGAGTGCGTTTTTTTGTCGGCTTTTTCTGTCTGTTTGATGGCTTCCCAGTTGTTCAATACATCACTGGTGGAGGAGACGAGCATTTCGCCAAAAACATGCGGATGCCGTCGGATGAGCTTGTCTGCAAGCGTTAAGGCGACATCGTTCAACGAAAAGAGCTTCTCCTCTTCGCGAATGGCACATTGAAAGACGACCTGTAAAAGGACATCGCCTAATTCTTCACGATGTAAGGTGACATCATTTCGATCGATGGCGTCGAGTAATTCGTACGTTTCTTCTAGCAGACAGGGTTTAAGGGATTGCAAGGTCTGCTCGCGATCCCATGGACAACCCCCTGGTGCCCGAAGACGCCGCATCACATCAAGTAACGTTTGTATGCCTGTCAGATGTTCATTCATGGGTTGCTTATAAAAACAAGCCCCGCTTCATTGAAACGGGGCGTACACCATCACGACGGGGAATCTATAGGAGTGCCAGCCAGTCACGCATTAAACACGTAACATGGCTGCCACATCGTGTGCAAGCGCATCATTAAAATGCTGAATGCTGACATCGCCACCGCTGAAATCTTGATAGGCTGTCAACGGATTTTCTTTGAACATCGCGCCCATACTTGAAGTGAGTGCCCCTTTGACAGAAAATCCGCTACCTACAATGGCTACGCACAGACGCTCGCGCAGGTTATTCTTGCGTGCCGCACGACGCCACACATCCCATCCTAAAAACCCAAACCCACTGGACGTATCGGTTTGAAATAAAAGGTTTTCGGAGGGGTTGGGGAATAATGCCTTCACTGCTTCAACATCGGCACGTGAAATGATAATGACCTTCACGCCCTTTGCCAATATGGTCGACACAAACTTGACGATGTCGGCAGGCATGTTTTTGAGGGATTGTGTAAGAGCTGCTGAGAACGCTATGTTTGTTTCCGCGATAAGAGCGGGCACATCAATGGTTTTCTCTTGCTTGGCTACAAGCGCGTTTAGCCCATTACTAAAGGACTTTCCCCCCATGTAGCGCGCCATCAGTGTTGCGTCTACAGTTAGTCCTGCTTTGGTGAACAGGTCCGTGCTGATTTTCAACAAAAGTTGATGGCCAGGCAGTACCGCAAAATCGAGCTCTACAATCATGCCACGCTGAACCTGTTTATCAATCGAATCACTCATTACTTATCTCCTCGGGGTTCAATAACCGCTTTATCTGTTAAATTGAATTTCTTAGTGTACCTAAGTTAAGCCCTCGCGGTCAAGCATCGGATTGCAGCTATTGAAAATAATCTTTGGTTATGTGTCAATAAATAAGTCTGATGAAGCAAAGAAGGGGTCGCTGGTACATCGAATGCCCAGTCGACGTAACCCGGCTTCATCGCCGGGCGTAACCATGTGTGTCATGTGCATTTCACAGTCACGCAGGTCAATCAGACGTTCCATTGCAATTTGCGCTGCTGGATTGGTTGCGCAACTAATGGCTAAACCAATGAGTGCTTCATCCAAGTTAAGGCTGGTGTAATCACCTTTAAGGATATCGTGCTTCATGTGTACAATCGACTGTACAACTTGTGGTGCAATAAGGTGAATCTGGTCAGGAATGCCTGAAAGTACTTTGATGGCGTTCAGCACCATGCTGGCGGCAGCGTGAAACTGCTCGGAATTCTTTCCATCGATGATGCGCCCATCGCGTAATTTGATTGCCGCACCACAGAAAACTCCATTCCGGCCTTTACCCGTCTGCATGGCATCCTGACCTGCCTTACGCGCCGGATGAACAACATCTCGGTCTTCAGGCGAAAGGGACATGCGGAGCATGATTTCTTCGCAACGGTCAACCGTCACATATTCAACCTGTCCAGATGTATGCTCGCACAGATGACGGAAATACCGTCGTATGATTTCCTGTTTTGACGCTTCACAGACAATGGCATCATTGATAATGCCAAATCCGGCACGATTGACCCCCATGTCTGTTGGCGACTTATAGGGGCAAGCCTCTTGGGTCATCTTCTCCCAGATGGCCCGCAATAAGGGAAATGCATCAACGTCACGGTTGTAATTGATACAAATCTCGTTGTACGCTTGAAGATGGTAGGGATCGACGAGGTTGCAATCTCGCAAGTCAGCGGTAGCGGCTTCATACGCCACATTGACTGGATGTGACAAGGGGAGGTTCCAAATTGGGAATGTTTCGAACTTGGCATATCCTGCGATCCGTCCTGCCCGACGTTCGTGATAGAGCTGTGATAGACAGGTTCCCAACTTACCGCTTCCAGGCCCCGGTCCTGTGACGACGACGATTGGACGCGTCGTAGGGACAAAATCATTGGCGCCATAGCCCTCATCGCTCACAATGGTTTCAACATCGGTTGGATAGCCTTGTGTAACATAGTGATAGTATACTTTGATGCCACGCTTTTCAAGCCGTGCCCGGAATTGTTTTGCCGCATGTTGTCCAGCAAAACGCGTAATGACAACCGCATTGACCACAAGTCCCCAACTGCGCAGGCCATCGATAAGCTTCATGGCGTCCACATCATAAGAAATGCCAAAGTCAGCTCGCATCTTTTTACGTTCGATGTCGCCGGCGTAAATGCATAATAGAATTTCAGCGGTATCTTTCAGCTTCTGCAATAAGCGTAGTTTGACATTGGGGTCGTAACCCGGTAGCACGCGAGCCGCATGCATGTCTTGCATCATCTTTCCGCCAAATTCAAGAAATAGCTTGTTTCCGTTCTGCTCAGCCCGTTTTAGGATCGCTACCGTTTGCTCTTCCAAATATTTTTCATTATCAAAACCTGTAAATTCATCCATATTCACTTATTTCCTTTCAAACCTTCAATAACGTAAACAAATTTTTAGTATACAGGATGATACAGAATGTTGATATATTTTTTTAAAAATTATTTTTGCGCATTAATGTAATATTGAATAGGTTCATTTTAGTGACGAGGTGAAAGAAACAAGGTTTTGTTCGCGGAGGCTAATGTAGTTCACATCCATGGATGTTGCGGAAGCAGCACCAATAATGACATGATCGAAGACGGGGATGCCGATGATGCGGGCGGACTCGACGAGTCGACGGGTTGCCTCGATGTCTTCCCGAGAGGGGGTCGGGTCTCCAGAGGGATGGTTGTGGACAATGACAATGGCGGCGGCATTGCAACGGATTGCTTTTTTAAAGACTTCACGGGGATGTGTGGGGCTGGAATCTAGCAATCCTCGGGTGGTTTCAACGGGGCGTCCAATCATTCGACTTTTGGTGTCGAGCAAGATGACCCAGATAATCTCCTGCCGTTGATTGTGCAGAAGGGGGGCAATGACCCTGCAGACGGCTTTGGGTTCTTTGATGATACTTGGCTCGGGCGAGCCTGCTGCGATGGAGGCTCGTCGACCTAGTTCTAAAGCAGCGGCGAGTTCCATGCACTTGACCTTCCCTAACCCCTTTATATTTGCAGAGCGAAATTCGTCGTAGTCTGCCTCCGCGAGCTTATTAAGACCTCCAAAGTGCTGAAGGACTGAACGCGCAAGTGCGGATACATTTTGCCCTGGGAGCCCTGAACGCAAGAGAATAGCGATGAGCATCTCTTCCGAAGTATTTTTTGCTCCGAGTCGTTCAAAAGCCTCGCGTGGCATCATTTCTTTGGGCAGATCTAACATGCGGGGCGTCAAGCTTGGATAGATTGCTTGATTATCTAGGGATTTGGATGGTTGTAGGTCCATGGTGCCTCCAAAGATAAAGTACGCGTTCTGCAATGGCGAACGGTGTGTCGTGTTCGGTTATGGTGAGCCACTGTGCCTGTGTCTGATGGCGGAACCAGGTTTCTTGACGTTTAGCCAATTGACGTGTGCGGATAATCATTTTTTCACGAGCGGCTTCCTGCGTTAGCGTGTTGTCGAGCAAGGCGCAGACCTCTTCATAGCCAATGGCTTTTGCAGCGGTCGCAGACCATGTCGGGTAGACGTTCCGGAGCGCGCGAACTTCCTCAATGAATCCGTCACGGAACATTTGGTCAACGCGCTGGATGATGCGGCGATGGAGTTGCTCGCGTGGCAGCGACAGAACAACGACGGGGGCTTTTGAAGCGTCATTTTTTTTCCACTGGTCTGGAAGAGTTCCTTGGGTTTCAAGTTGTTCAAGGGCGCGTAGCAAGCGGCGTGGATTGGAGAGGTCTGTAAGGAATTTGAGCCCTTCAGGCGCGCGCTGTTGAATCGCGATCTGGAGACCGTTAATACCCGACTGTTCAAAAACTGTCTGCCATTTTGAACGCACGTCGGGATGTGCGACTGCGCTGTGCATGCCATCTGTCAAAGCCTTGATGTAGAGGCCGGTACCGCCCACGACGATTAACGATGCTTTTGGGGGGACTGGCCCTGCAGGGGTGCCAGAGGCTACAGAAAGCTTAAGGGTATCGGCGGCCGATTCAATCCAGCGGCCGGTGCTAAAGGGTTCGCTGGGAGAGACGAGATCAATACCCGTGTAGAGAACATGACCGCGTTCTGCGACTGTGGGCTTGGCAGTTCCAATGTCCATGCCCTTATAGACAAGCATGGCGTCGGCAGAAAGGATTCCACACCCCATTTGTTCAGCAAGGATTTGCGCGGTCGAAGTTTTGCCTGTGGCCGTGGCGCCAGCAAGAATATAAGCTGTTGTAGTTGAAAATGACATGAATGGAATTTTTGAATACATGCCCATCATGAAACTGGCATTATTGAACCCATAGAATTCTTATTGCGAACATGCCTCAGACGCTTTTGCGTCTGATGACCCGGCATTTCGTCGATCATGAATCCACTGAGAAATAATTAAAATAACGGTTGCCACGCAGATAGCAGAATCGGCAATGTTAAAAGCTGGGAAGTGAGATTGTTTCCAATAAAAATCCAAAAAATCGATAACGTAGCCGACTCGGATGCGATCTATCAAGTTACCGATAATGCCGGCAATGAGCAGGGTGAAAATGAAGCTGCCACCCTGTAAAGAGCCAAAGAGTCGTGTGCGTTTCCAAAACAGGAAGCTAAGCGTAATCAGTGAAAACATGATTAGAAAAATTTGGCTGCCCGCCAACACCCCCCACGCTGCGCCTCGATTCTCAACGTAACACAGATTGAAAAATTCAGGTATGACAATCCAGGGAAGTGAATGCTTTAAATAGGCAATTGCCAAGAGCTTCGTGATTTGATCAAGCGCAATGATGCAGCCCATCCACAGCCAAAAGACACGTAACGTCGATGAACGTTTAGCGGCGTCTTCCATAGCGCTCAGCTTGCTCCATTTCCTGCTGACACTTAATACACGTACGTGCAAACGGCAAAACGGTAAGACGCGCTTTGCTGATCAGATCATTGCAACTGTCGCATACACCATACGTACCTTTGCTGATGGCATCTAACGCCTCGTTAATTTTGATGACAACGCCTTGTTGTGTGCCAACTTGTTCAAGCGTCTGCAGGCGCATGAACGCATCCGTGCCTTCTTCCTCCAAGTTGACCTCATCTGTACGCTGGAGCGCGGCAGATTTCATGGCGCCTGATTGGCTGGTTATGCGGTCACGTGTGGTTAAAAGTTCACGTTGAAAACTCTTGAGATCATCTTTGCTGAAACGATTTTTTGTAACGATGCGCGAGGCAAGAACCTTTACGCCGTCATTCGTTTTAGGAGATGGTTTAGCGGATATTTTAGAGGCTCTTGGTTTGACGACGGTTACAGGCTTGCTGGGTGTTTTTTTTGCTGGAGATTTTTTTACAGGCGCAACTTTTTTAGGGGTTGCTTTAACAACACGCTTTGTAACCTTCTTCGGTTCGGGCGTTTTTCGAGCTGTCTTCTTTGTTTGTTTAGCCATTTTTTTTAACCTTGGTTACTTGAATTGCTTAATAGAATACACACTTATTGAGTAAAATCAACGTTGTTTTTGATTTTTGTGTGAGTTATCGCGTTTAAAGTTCTTCAGGTGGAGTGTTAATCCACTGACGGATAATGTCGCTGAATGAGTTTACAGCAATAACCGTTGCTTGAGCTTCGCCGCCGAGCACAGGGATGGTTGTGGTTTCGCCCGCGCGTTTTCCTTCGAGTGCTTGTGCCATACGCGTCCGACAGGAAATGATGTTCAGTTCTTCGTCTCGATCCCATTCGCCGAGGATAGTGTAGGTGCGTTCCTCCCCTTCGACGGTACGAATGACGACAGTTGTACCTTGTCCGGCTTTGTCATACGGGAAACCTGAAAAGTCAGTGCCTTTGACTTGCTTGAGTTCAAGCTGGAGTTCCGACTGACGTTGGAGTAATTGGCGCTGATAATCTTTTGCTGCCTGATATTCAAAATTTTCACGAAGGTCACCGTAACTACGTGCAACAGCGATGTCATTACTATTTTTCGGGAGATCTACTTCTATGAGACGCTTGTAAAGAGCTTGTTTACCGCTGATGGAGCGCCAGGAGGATTGACGGAGGGAAGTTTGAGGCTGCTGTTGGACGATTTTCTTACGATCCGCAAGAGACGGCTCGATTTTGAGCATACGTCCCAGCAAGGTGCGATGCGTAGTTGAATCCCAAGCAGAGGATGCCTGGATGCGTTCAAACAGGTATTGGCGCTGTGTTAATGAAAGTTCTTTCTCAAAGATATCATCCAATTTTGATTCGATGTATTGCTTGATGTTGTTTTGCATGCGAAGCGCTTCGCCCGACAACTTGCTTTCGATGATGCTGATGGCCTGACCCAGCAAGTCGATGATGGGAGGGAGTGTCCACGTGGGGATGGTTTCACGGAAACGCAAAACCCAGTTGATCAGTGTCGGAGAAATTTTCGATTGACTTAAAAGGTTCGTACAGGCGGAAGAAGCCTCTGGAGTTTCCTTGAGCGTTATGAGTACATCATTTAGCAGGTTGAACGGCATGATCGCCAGGGAATCTAAAAATTTAATGTTCGCTGTGGTTCCTTCGACAAGAAGGAACTGCGTCATGGCATTGACATCGCGGACACAAAGTGTTTCCGAGGCGGTAATATAACGGTCGTTTTCCCACAAATGCTGCCGCAACTGAACAATCGGTGGATTCAGAAAACCAAGACGGTTGATTGTAACGGCTAGCCGCGCATAGAGTGCTGGATCCGTGTTGTGCGCACCCTTGATAGAAAAGGCAAGTCGGTCTTCGAGAATGCCACGCTTGATGTCGTCGAGCCCTGAAAGATCATTTGTTTCTTCAAATTCAGATAGGGCTTCGAGAATTTTTACGGGATCTTTCATCGCAGCTACACGCGTGAACCAAGAATCTCCAAAAGACTCAACCTCCGTGCGTAGCTCGATCAATTCCGTGCGCTTTTGAGGAATAATGACGAGGGGATTTGATTTCAATGCTTTACGCGCTGTTTCCCAGAAGGCTTTCCAGTTTTCCTGAGCGACAAACCCGTTTTTCACAAGTACGTCCTCAAGTTTGACAATGGTCATGTTACCAAAGCTACGAAGCGCAAGACGTACGAGTTCGCCTTGTTTTTGAACAGCCATTTGTTTTAAGCCTTCTGGATCGTTGTGGCGTAAGGTCAATAAATGGTCATGCGGTGCACGAACAAGGCTAGTATAGGCAGTTTCAAAGGTCAGTGTATGACTGGGTTTGCCAACAAAATCAATCGTGATACGCTTGTAAAAATCGTCAAGTCGCTTGACAATGCCTACTCCCCAGTTCGCGTCAATGACCAGTGTGCCAGGGACCAGAGCAAGGAGAAGATCCAGCCTGCGGAATGATTCGTCAAGAGGCACAGTCCCAAAGGCCGCTGTATCAATGAGTGCGGTCGCCAAGCGATCTTTAATCGCGGCTTTCTTTAAAATGTCACGAATACCCGTTAGCTTCAACTGTGCAGTTAATGATTGTGCGCAGTCTTTGATGACCATGTAAAGTCCTTGAAAGTCCGCTGCTTCTGTCAGTTCCTGCATCAGCAAGGTTGTCCACTCATCGGCTTTCTTTCCGTCTTCCAAGACAGCGGAAGAGTGAATCAGCGGTAGCATCGTGGCAACAGGCAACGGACGCTTAGCGATTAAATTAAAAAAAAGAGTCTCAACATCTGCGTAAGTAGGTGCATTTTCCATTGTTAAAGATCCTTTGATACTGTGAAAGGCCGATACTATAGCAAAACGCAGGCAAGAGAGTACATAGAAAAATGACGAAGAAAAGGATAGTTTTTATTCACGACAAAATTCGGAGCATTTGCTATTATAAAACTTTCAAAGGTGATAGAGGGAGTTAAAGTGAGGAAAGGTGGCCAAGCGTAGGCAATTTATGAATGAATTAACAATCGTCCATCTGCAGAGTAAGTTACAAGAGGCGTCGATGCTGCAGACCAAATCCAATAATTTCTCTGATTTTTTTAGAACATTTTGTGACGCGACATTCCCCTCGGAAGAACCGATTGACTGGCCGTTAATACGTATTGTGCCAGTGACCAGTGCGGAGGCATTGGCTCAAGTGATGTTCGTCGATGGCGATAGTGCAAATGGTCAATTGACGGATGATGCGAAGAATTGCATGATGTTTCTTTTGGACGATTGCTTTGAGTCGGAGACGGGTGAACGGGTTTTTTTGCATCATCTTTGCGCAGAAGGTATTTTTCTGCATCGGTGGCTTAACACCTATTTTCCGGTACAGCCCAAGGTGGTCTTGATGACAACGCAGGAGGCCAAGTTTCCGCCCCCCTCTAAGCGATGGACGTTCAAGCCTTATGGGCTCTTTGAAAATATGGCGTTGCATGAACAGCGGCTTTTGCACTTGTTCAGATCGTTATGGGAACCGCGTTTCTGGCATCAGCTCCGAAATTATGTGATTAAGGAGGCTGGTTCTTCTTGGCATACCCCTGGGCATAATTCGGGTCATGCATTCACGAATTCCCCTTTTCTGCAAGGGTTTCGTTGTGAATTTGGCAGTATGAGCTTCAGGTGTGATCTGAGTTCGTCTGTTCATTGTTTAGGCGATTTGTCAAAGCCGGAATCTCATACCCCTTTGGCGGATGCGCAACGGTTGACGGCGGAAATTTTTGGAGCTGCACAAAGTTGTTATATCACTAATGGCTCATCGGCTGCAAATAAGGCCATGTTGATGACGTTATTACGACCAGGTGAATGTGTATTGCTGGATCGCAACTGTCATAAGTCCGTTCACCATGCGGTGGTGATGTCTGGTGCGATCCCGATTTATCTTCCAGCTTGTTTTAATGCGCGTCTGGGGGTGTGGGGCCCAATATCCATGCAGGACATTAGTCAGGCGGTCAATGCGGAGTATCCCGAAGAAAAGAAGCCGCGTATGGTTATTTTGACGACGTGTACGTATGAAGGAATTCTTTATCCAGTCTGGGAAATTGCCCGTTTGTGTGAACGCAATGGCATGCTTTTCTATGCGGATGAGGCGTGGGCGCCGTATCTTAGTTTCCATCCGTATTACACGTGGGTGACGGCAGACGGACAGCGCGTGCGTTACAATGCTATTCATGAGACATCCAGTGCGCATTTTGCGGTTCACTCGACGCATAAGACGATGGCTGCCTTTAGCCAGGCATCCATGATTCATGTCTCCTTCCGGTTCAAGCAGCTTTTTGAAACCGAATCAGCGGATTGGCAGTGGCTACGTGCGCGTTTTGCCCTTAATGGGCATGGATCGTATTCGAAGTTTTCACATGACTTGCACGAAGTCCTTAGGTATTGGCATTCGACTTCACCGCATTATCCTATGATGGCAACGCTTGACTGCGCTGGGGTTCAGATGAGGCTTGAAGGAATGCGCTTGATTGAGGAACGGTTACGGTGGATTAAACGCTTCAAGGAACGTGTCACGCATGACTGTGGGCTGTCCGAATCGGAATGTTTTGTCGGTTTGAGGGAGGTGGTGGGTGAGGAGCAGGCTGACCAGTATGAGCGGTCAGGGTATTTGCATGATCCATTGAAATTGACAGTTTCTTTCAGAAGTGCTGAGGGATGCAGTGCGTTTAAAGAATTGTTGCGTAAGTTACGTATCCAATGGGAAAAGTCTACACCGGTAACCATTCTCTTTTTGGTGTCCATGGGGACTTTAGAAACCCATTTTGAATATCTTTATCGAGCCATTTTGCAAATGAAAGAGGCCATCGGACGACCTGAAAAAGACGCCTTTGAAACGAGTGTGGTGGATGCGGTGAAGGGGCAGACGGTCGTTATCCCGCGTGATGCGGCGTTATGCGATGGCGAACTGATAAAACTCCAGGAGACAGAAGGCCGTATCAGTAGCCAGTTTCTGGTTCCGTATCCACCCGGCATCCCGCTCTTTCTGCCCGGTCTTAAGATTACGCGTCCTATGATTGAGATTGTTCGTTTGGTGGCGGAGAAGGAGGGGGCGGATTCCGTCCATGGCCTTTTCGAACGAAATGGCGAATATTATGTCGAGGTCATCCGAGCAGATGAATTGTGCAAGTTGACGTTTCTGACATAAGTTTGGCAATATTATAGCGTGTGTATCGTTTATTTTCACATAAGAATAGTGGAGGACGAGCATGCGCTTTATTTTATACATGGTTTGTTGTTGGGTAGTAGGTGTTGCAATAGCGCGTGACGCTGTTTTTCCTTTTGAAGGCTCTAACAAGGTTGAGATCGTCTCACGTGCAGATTATGCGCTTTTGTCAGCGTGGAAAGCTAAGGGGTGTGTACCGCCGTATGTGGCATCCGATAATGTCTTTGTGCGGCGCATTTATCTTTCCTTAGGGGGACGTCTTCCGACCGTGGAGGAAGCAAGGGATTTTGTTGAAGACACTGCACCGGATAAATATAAGAAGGTGATCGACAGGTTACTGGGTAGTGAAAGCTTCTTTGACTATTGGACGATGAAATGGTGTGATGCGCTTCGTGTGAAGTCGGAGTTCCCTATTAACTTGTGGCCGAATGCTGTCTATGGGTATCAGCGCCGTATTCATACATTTCTTGAAAAAAACGAACCCTACGATGACTTTGTACGCGCGTTGTTGACCTCATCTGGCAGTAACTTTCGTGTTATGGAAGTCAATTTCTACCGGGCTATGGCAGAACGTAATCCAGAGGGTATTGCCCGAGCAGTGGGTCAGACTTTTATGGGCATTCGCGTAGACAAGTTGACACCTCAGGCTCAAACAAACATGGCCGCCTTTTTTAAGGGTGTCACCTATAGCGGTACGCAGGAGTGGAAAGAAGAAATTGTATATTGGAAGCCACTTGAAGCGAAACGCACGTTGGTGTTGCCAAACTTTAAAAAGAAAACTGCGGATGAAACAACGGATGCGCGCAGTCTCTTTGCGGACTACCTGACGTCGTCATCATGTGACACCTTTGCAAGAGCCACCGTCAACCGAGTTTGGTACTGGATGTACGGTGAGGGACTGTACGCAGATCCAGATGATGTGAACTCTACGTGTACTAATGAAAAATTGGTTACCGAATTGGCAACTGGTTTTGTCGCTTCAAAATACGATTTTAAAGCTTTGTGCCGTACAGTCGCGTCGTCGGTCCTGATGCGAGCCTCTTCGGTGGGCGGTAACGATGCTGAGAGCAAGCGGGTGTATGCCACGTATCCCGTTCGTCGTATGGATGCTGAGGTTTTGGAAGATGCCATCCGCGATATCTCGGGTACTTCCTTTGATTACTCCAGCGTCATTCCTGAGCCATTCACCTATATTCCGTCAAAGAATCGTACCGTGACGTTAGCCGATGGCTCGATTAATAGTCAGTTCCTTATTCTTTTTGGACGACCGGCTCGGGACACCGGTCTCTTGACGGAACGCAATAATGCCATCAATGCAAAGCAGATGCTCTTTCTGTATAATTCAGGCGATCTGTATCGCCGAGTTTCTACCATTGCCAAGATCGGTTCGTTGAAGAAGCTGAAGGCGGAGCAGCAGGTGGAACGTGTGTATTGGATGTTCTATTCACGTCCCGCGATGGCTACTGAAAAGAAACGGATTATGGAAGCCAGCCTCAAGGTTGAAGGGAAGAATCGCTGGCGTATTTATCAGGATGTTGGCTGGCAGTTGCTTAACTCAAAAGAATTTCTGTATATTCACTAATCGGGAAGGTATGTCATTATGAAAACAACAGCTCTAATTTTTGCACTCTTCAGTTGCGTTGTCGTTTCTGTACGTGCACAAACGGCAAAGTCGGTGATTGAAATCTGGGTCTGGGGTGGTCCGTCCCAGCTGGAAACATTTGATCCAAAACCCAAAGCGCCGACCGATTACAACAATAATTTGAAGGCGATTCCCACGAATGTTGAAGGAATTGAAATCAGCGAGATGCTTCCCAAGCTTGCGCAGCAGGCTGATAAATATTCACTGATTCGTTCGATGACGCATACTCATAATGGCCATGAGACGGCAACCTATTTGATGCAAACAGGACGCGAGCCGGGTGGCGGACGTGTCTATCCTGCGATTGGTGCGGTATTGGCGATGTTTAAATCCAAGAATTACCAAGGGGATATCCCTCCGTATGTGATCCTCACAGTGCCGAAAGGTCGTTTTTCTGAGATCGGGTTTTTAAGCGAACAGTATGCACCCTTGGTCACAGGAGGGAATCCGATACAACCGCGTTTTATTGTGGATGGTATTGTGCCGGCTGGAGATCTAACGCCTGATGAAATGAAGAATCGTTTCGTTCAAATGGATGCGCTGGATACCTTGGGTCAGGTGGCTTCTGAAAATGCAGCTTTCAAAGATTTCAAAACGGCAGGAGCAGGTGCCCGTCGTGTTGTATTTGGAGATGCTGCAAAGGCTTTTGACCTTAATTTGGAATCCGCAGAGATGCGTGACAAGTATGGGCGTACACAAGTTGGACAGTCTTGCTTGGTGGCACGTCGCCTGGTGGAACAAGGAGTTCCATACATTACGATTAATGCGCAAGGCTGGGATTCGCACAAGCGACATTTTGAGGTCATGCGCCAACGGACCGCAGAAATGGATCAGGCGGTCGCCGCGTTGCTTGCGGATTTGAATGAGAAGCAGTTGCTGGACAAGACGATTGTCTGGTGGACTGGCGAATTCGGCCGCACACCCAAGATTCAACAGGATGCGCCCTGGATGGGCGGACGCAATCATTTTTGTAACTGTTTCTGTGCCTTGGTTGCGGGTGGAGGTTTCGCGGGCGGACGTGTCGTAGGTGAGTCGGATGAAACAGCCAGTAACGTGATCAAACGTCCTGTCGCGCCTCAAGACTTGTTGGGTAGTATTTATGAGTTGTGCGGTATCGATCCAGATGGCAAGTTGCCGAATCCCATGAATGTTGAGTGTACTATTTTGCCTCCGGAAAGCAAAGAAGGTCGCTTGCGTGAGCTGTATAAGAATAAGCATGTAAAGGTGGCTGTAAAGTGACCGTAACGTTTTGTAAATGTCTTGACGGGAGAATTTGAAATGAAACTATCTTATCCATTGGCTGTATGCATGACCTGTGCTGTCATGCTCCATGCGGCCCCCTATATTGGATATGTTTATCCTGCAGGGGGCCAGCAGGGGACGACGTTACAATTGTTGGTAGGGGGAAGCGGAATTATCTCTAAAAATGACTTTGGGCATGTTTCTGGAGAGGGCGTTACCGTACGAGATATTATTGTGGTGCCGAACTTTCCTAATCCTTCATCGGTTCAACACCGATGGATTTTAAGTTGGCTTGAAAATATTGCTGATGGTAAAATGGAACGTCCTCCAATGCCGACGCTACAAGAGCATCTGGATGAGTGGCGGGAAAATCCTTGGTGGGAAACCTTGGATAAGTTGAATGACCTGCAACGTAATCTTGTGCTTCGCGACTTGCTGGCAAGACGTAATGCACTTCAAAGTGCTCCCTCTATTCGTCAGATGGCGATTGTCACTGTGGATATTGCAGCAGACGCACCTCCTGGATTGCGTGAATTGCGTTTGTGGAACAGTGTATCGGGAGTTTCTGTTCCCCGAAAATTTTATGTCAGCAAGATGCCTCATCAGTGTGAACCTCGCTATGTTTCGCCCTCGCGCCCGCAACCACCATTGCCGACGATTGACACCATCCCCGTGGCTGTGGACGGTCAGTTGATGCCAGGAGAAGTGGATGTTTATAAGTTTAAACTTGAGAAAAATATATCCTACCGTTTTACCGCATTAGCGCGTTCCTTGTTGCCTTTCATTGGGGATGCGGTCCCGGGGCATTGTCAGCTTATTCTGCGTCTCCTTGATTCAGACAAAAAGGAGGTCGCCTTTGTGGATGATGTTTATTTTTATCCAGACCCGATTCTTTTCTATAAACCAGTTGTTGCAGGCGAATATACTTTAGAAGTAAGGGATAATCTCTACCGAGGACGCGAGGATTTTGTTTATGAAGTTGTCGTAGATCAGGGTGAACCTGCGCTTAAGGAATATCCCAATCCCGTGCCAAATATTCCTCAGATGAAGTACGCTGATTTGAAGCGGAATTCACTTGATATCGCACAGCCTCAATGTGTGACGGGTGTCATTGCAAACAAGAACCAGTACGACACCCTACGCTTTAAAGGGCGCAAGGGGCAGGCGCTCGTGATTGCGGTAATTGCGCGTCGTAATAATTCTCCGTTGGATGGGCTTATCAAACTGTATGATGATGCGAATGTAAAGATTGCGGAGGCCGATGACAACAAAGAAGCGATCAATGTGGGAGAATATATTCAGCATGTTGACCCGTATCTGTCGATGACGTTACCGAAGGATGGCGAATATCGGCTTGTCCTGACTGACCGCACTCAAGGCCATGGCGCGGATTATCGTTATTGGCTGCGCATCGGCCCGCCCATGCCTGATTTTGCAATTTACTCAACAGTCTCGTTTGTGAATATTCCCGTTGGAAGTTCTGCACGTGTCAAGTTCGTGATTGATCGCAAAGAAGGCTTTACGAATGAAGTTAAAATAGTTTGTGATGATTTTGTTATGAGTGATAATGTTATAGGTCCGACGAACAGTGAGGTAAATGTCACCTTTAAGGCGAAAGACGAACGAACGATAAAGCCCACAGCTGTCAGTCTCTTTGCCGAGGCGATTCTTCATGGGAAAACAGTCCGTAAGCCCATCACGCCCGCAGATCAAATGATGCAGGCCTTTGCCACTAATCACCTTCTCCCTGCGGGAAACTTCTATGCGACGCAGTATCGTGTTGTCATGCGTAAAGCCGATTCGTTTAAAAAAACGACCAAGAAGAAATAATCCGGAATGGATGCCTCCTCTGATAAATGAATTAATTTTTAAAACGGGCATTCTCAAAACAGATAAAAAACACCTGCCCCAGAGGCTTGCAGTCGGGGTCTTTTTTTGTTATCGTTTAAGCATCTAAACACGTATCGTCCATCTCTTATGAAGGCTGTGTTGGTGGTAGGGGGTTACGATGTGTTGAGCTACTAAGGAGGGTTTATCAATGTGTGGAATCGTTGGATATGTGGGTAAACGTCCGGCAACGGAACTTTTGATTAATGGACTTCATCGTTTAGAGTATCGGGGCTATGATTCTGCGGGGCTTGCATTTTTTACAGCGTCTGGGGCTATACGGGTGATCAAGCAGGCCGGCAAAGTAGCTTTGTTGGAGAAAAAGTTGATTGAAACAACCGATGCTACTGAACGTGAGAATGCGCACTTAGGTATTGCTCATACACGTTGGGCAACACATGGCTTGCCGACAGAGGAGAACGCCCATCCCCATACGGCTTGTTCAGGGGAAATTGCATTAGTTCATAATGGAATCATCGAAAATTATGCGTCCATTCGAAAACAAATGGAGTCCCATGGCTGTGTTTTTTCTTCTCAAACGGATACGGAAGCACTTGCGCATTTGATTGGGGCCTATTATAAAGGCGATTTACTTGCCGCTGTTTCTCAAGCGCTTAAAAAGGTGGAAGGCACGTATGGAATTGCTGTTATTTCGGTCCACCATCCAGATCAGATTGTTGTTGCACGCAAGGGAAGTCCGCTGGTGATTGGCGTCGGAGAAAATGAGACGATTGTGGCGAGTGATGTTTCGGCTATTGTTTCACATACGCGTCAGGTTATTTATCTTCAGGATGGGGATATCGCATTGGTTACTCTGGCCGGACCGCAAATATTCACGTTGGATAATGCAACCGTTCATCGTCCTGTGGCAACGATTGAATGGGAGATTGGAGCAGCGGAAAAGGGTGGCTTTGAGCATTTCATGCTGAAAGAAATATTTGAACAGCCCATGGCCTTGCAGAATGCGATACGCGGACGACTGGATATGGCACTGGGTACAGCGATCCTCTCGGGTTTAAATATGACGCCTCGTGAGTTGGCTACTGTCCAACGGTTGATTATCGTTGCGTGTGGAACTTCCCTTCATGCAGGCATGGTGGGTAAATATCTTTTTGAGGCTCTTGCGACTCTGCCGACCGATCCAGAGCAGGCTGCTGAGTTTCGCTACTGTAATCCAATTCTTGGGCCGAACGAACTTGTCGTAGCGATCAGCCAGTCTGGCGAGACCGCAGATACGCTGGCTGCGGTGCGTGAAAGCATCCAGAAAGGTGCGCTTGTGGCTGGGCTGTGCAACGTGGTGGGTTCTACGATTGCCCGTGAAGCGGGGAGGGGTGTATACCTTCATGCAGGTCCAGAAATCGGTGTTGCATCCACTAAGGCGTTTACGGCTCAGGTCACGGTTTTGCTGATGTTGGCACTTAAGCTGGGGCGCTGTCGGCGGTTATCCCGTGAAGATGGACTGTGGCTGTGTCAGGAAATCACGGCTATTCCCTCCATGATTGAGAAAGTATTGGCGCAGAGCCATGCGATTGAAGTGATTGCCTCAAAATATGCATCCGTTTCGAATGCGTTTTTTATTGGTCGTGGAATATTATATCCGACGGCCTTGGAAGGTGCGCTTAAACTGAAAGAAATTAGCTATATTCATGCGGAGGGTTATCAGGCCGCGGAATTGAAACATGGACCGATTGCCTTGCTGGATGAACATTTTCCCGTCATTGCGCTTTTGAACGATCTTCCTGGGAAGGAAAAAACGTTAGGCAATGTGCAGGAGTGCCGTGCGCGTAAGGCTCCTGTGATTGGCATCGTGACGGAAGGCGATCATGAGGCCGAAGAGGTGTGTAATGATGTTATCCGTATTCCTCGGACGAGCCAGTATACGGCCCCCGTCATTACAGCGGTCGCGCTTCAATTATTTGCATATTATGTTGCCCGTGCGCGTGGTTGTGAAATTGATCAACCCCGGAACTTGGCGAAAAGTGTGACGGTCGAATAAAGTTCTCAACGAAAGGGATGTATTTAAGATGACAAAATTATTTGGAACCGATGGCATTCGTGGACAAGCCAACCGCTATCCCGTCAATGCAGAACTTGCGTTGAAGTTAGGCAAGGCCTTGGGCAAGCAACTTAAAGCACATGGACATGACAGTACGCGTGTCGTGATTGGAAAGGACACGCGTCTCTCGGGGTATATGCTCGAAACCGCGATTACAAGCGGGCTGGTTTCGACAGGTTGCGATGTCTATTTGGTTGGACCGGTTCCAACACCTGCAGTAGCGCATTTAACAAAGTCGCTCGCTGCAGATGCCGGGGTCATGCTGACTGCCTCTCACAATCCATTTGATGACAATGGCATTAAGTTGTTCTGTCCGAAGGGATACAAGTTGGCGGATGAAGATGAAGAGACGCTGACGGAATTAATTTTGCATACGGATTTAAGTACCGATGATATCCGTAGCGACCAATTGGGGAAAGCGCATCGTATGGAGGATGCGCGTGGTCGCTACATTGAATTTACGAAGAGTACCATTAACAACATGAATCTCAGTGGTTGTAAAGTGGTTCTTGATTGCGCGAATGGCGCTGCCTATAATTTGGCCCCTTGGATTTTTCGCGAGCTGGGTGCAAAGGTGATCAAGACGGGGATCTCGCCGGACGGACTTAACATCAATGAACAATGTGGCGCTATGCATCCGGAAGTTATTTCAAGGATGGTAAAGGAATCCGGTGCGGATATCGGTATTGCACTGGATGGCGATGCGGACCGCGTCATTTTTGCGGATGAAAATGGGGCTATCATTGACGGGGATCGTATCCTTGCCGCTTGTGCGATTGCTTATAAAAAACGTGGTCGATTAGTAAAGGATACCGTGGTGGTCACCAGCATGAGCAATCTTGGACTTCATGATGCCATGCGCAAACAGGGCATCCATGTGGAGGTGACAGATGTGGGCGATCGATATGTAATCGACACCATGCGCAAAAACGGATTTAACTTGGGTGGGGAAAAATCGGGACACTTGATTTTTCATGACTATGCAACGACGGGCGATGGTATTCTGAGCGCATTGCAGGTCTTGCGTGTGCTGAAGGAAGAGGGGAAGACGCTCGCACAGTTTTCGGATTGTATGGATGAATATCCGCAGACGTTGGTGAGCGTGAAGGTTAAGGAGAAGAAACCTATTGATTCTGCACCTCATTTGGCGGAAGCCATTCGGTTATGTGAAGAGGATCTCAAAGGGCGTGGGCGAGTGATCGTACGTTATTCCGGGACAGAGTCGAAGATCCGTCTGCTGGTAGAAGCGCGTGAGACCAAGCTGGTGGA
>SESF01012734.1_pt1 | contig 32555 bp, 29 predicted proteins | sample 3171521 | NCBI WGS metagenome assembly SESF01 (sample SAMN10866945, study PRJNA518727) | freshwater metagenome | biome: subpolar coniferous forest; feature: holomictic lake; material: water; isolation source: holomictic Lake 227, 6 m and 8 m depth | place: Canada: near Kenora, Ontario | collected...
TGGGCCTGGCCAGCCTTCTGGAGATGCAGAAGATCCATGCCAAAGAACGGTTGTGCTTCGGAGCTTACGGCAGCGGATGCTCGGCCCTCTTCTTCTCGGCCATAGTACAGCCAAAGGTCGCATCTGTGCCCTTGAGAGGTCTGCTGCAGAGGCTGGAGGAGAGAAAGCAGATATCTTTGCAGGATTATGAGATGCTTCACGAAGGGAAGAAGGAAAAGAGCGTGCTGCCGCCTAGGGGCGAGTTTGCCCTGGTAAGGATCGATCATCAGGGATACAGGCATTATGAATATGCAGAATAGTATTATTTAATTATTTTAATTTTAGTCTACCCGTTATAATGCCGCAAAGTATATAATCTGCCATAGTTAATATCGTCATCTGCCGTAGGGTGGGCGGTATTTCAGTGTTTTAAAAAGAAGAAATGCACATCTAGGAGGCGTTATATGAAATATTCGAGAAAAGCAGTAATTGCAGCCGTTTTGATGGCCTTGATAGCACCAGTTCTTGCACAATCACCTTCGGACACGATAAATCCTAATCGTGATGTCGTCAACGAATCGATCAACCGGACCATAATAAATCCAATGGACCCGGGATTCATTTGGGGAAATCCGCTTGCTATCGATCTAACCAACATGAATCCAGTTATATTTGAGAACACTGCATTCAAAAAGAATCCAGGTGGCTTGATGTCGGACATGTTTACTACGAGCATCAATAACTTTCGGAACGCTGACCCGAAAGCAGGAGTCAGCAATGCCACCAGGAAAGCGGCAAAGGTGGGACTGGTTCACTGGCCCTAAAATAGCGCATTAGTACAGCTTGGCCTAATTAAAGTCATTCAAGTCTTCGCGTGAGATTCAACAGGGTCCGGTTTCACGCGAAGACGCGAAGTCATAGCATTAAATGTCTATTCAATCAGCTTTCCATTCTATCGCCTTCTGCACCACCGCCATGAGCAGCACCGCCACATCCTCCGTGCTGTAGATTTCCGTCAGCCCTCTGTCAAAGAGCAGGCTCGCCTCGGGCGGCAGCTCCTCGTCACCCTTCCAGAAGATCAGCCTCACGAATACGCCAGGAAACGTGGCCAGCTCCTCTGCCACATCCCCGCCCTCCACCTTCCGGCCTCCCAGGCGCTCCGACAAATTGCGCACCAGGCCCTCCGGGTCACGGTGAAAGCTCTGCACCAGCGGTTTTATGGCGCTCTCCTGGAAGGCAGGCCAGAAGAGCTTGCCGTCCCTCGTCTCTTTGAAGGAGATCCACTCGCCCCGAGGGCGGTAGCCGTGCTGCAAAAGACCGATCAGGTAGTGCAGAATGAGCACTGCTTCCATCTGCCCGGCCGGTGCGCCGCAGGCCAGCAACACCGCTCTTTCGCTCGATCTCATCTGGTAATTTTCCCCCATGAGAGAGACGGTGCCGTCCTGCAAGGCCAGCCTGTCCAGCTCATCCCAGGCCAGCTCCAGCGATGCCTCGTATCCCATCAAAATCCACGGCTGCTGGCCAGGAACTTCCAGTCATCCGTGCTGTTGGTGTCCCTTCCGTCCGGATCTCTTGTCCAGGCCATCTCGTTATCCTCTTCATCGCTGAGAACTGCCGTCCGGTCCACCTCTGTGCCGCTGGCATCGGTCAGCACCAGAATCTCGTCGCTTTGGGCCAGCCATTTGGGCCTCACATCCATTACGTAATAGTCCAGGCCTCTGATGACTGCGCCCTGGGGAATGGTCATCGATCTTCCCACTGAGTTATTTATGCTCCATCCACCTATATCCACATCTTTATCATCATTATTATAAAGCTCAAACCAGGCCGTTATAGTAGTCTTGAAGGCACTTTCATCTCCGGCCGGATTTGCCTCCACCTCATTGATGAACACCATGCCTTGCGCCGCCCCCAACCAGATGATAATCGAGGCACAGAGCAATGCAAGAATTATACTGCTGCGAAATCCCATTTACATCTCCTCGCTCTACCGCTTGGGATCTTGTGCATCATATTACTGTCGGGTAAACCTGCGAAAAATTTATTAAGTTTAAATATCATTACATACACTAATAATCGTGAGCAAAGTTAAACTTTAAATCGAGAGCATAGCCGCATCATCTCTGTCTCCAGGGGGTTTTTTGTGTCCTCAGGTTCTTGCCGGTTTTCCCCAGTCGAGCTGTTCATTGGTGGAACCAAGGTCGTCATCGTCGATCCCCATAACGATATCGTACCTTATTGGTTCCAGGAATTCTTGCGCCAAAAGTGCAGCCTGATAGTAGTACGTATAGATGCCCATCACGACATGTTCCACTGCTGTCCGGCTCTGCCTGCCAGGGAAGGAAGGGAAAAGCTCCAATTTATTGCAAGGCTAATGCCCTACCTGCAGGACTATTGCCGGGAAAAAGTCAACGAAGGCAATTTCACCTGCCCCGCATTTCACACCGGAGTCGTTGGGGCTCTGTACCATTTTCACCCACAGGAAAATCAAATAGATGCCTATGGAAGAGTATCCGGATCAGAGACAATCGATACGCCAAAGACTGTCGAGAAAAGCGCTCATCCCAACGAAAAAAAGGGCAAATGGATTGTCTGGGATGAGGACACAACCCGGCTCAAAGGCAGCAGCGCCAAGAGCTCTCCCGTTCCCCGGAAGATAACTCGGCATGATTTTCATAGGGACCTGCAAGATTGCCTTCTTCCCGCTGCGGTAGGCTTAGATCTGGACGGCCTGTACGGAAACGGCGACAGAGGTTCGCCGCATGAGGTCATGAAAAAGAGGCTGGCGGGAGTCAAGCGCGTCCTGGAGAGCGTGGCCAGACCGGCATTCATTTGTCTGGCCCGCTCCCAGACGCCCAGATCCTACGTTCCTGCAAAAATCGTGGACAAGGTGCAGGAATCGGCATTGGGCCTGATTAGAGAGATCTATGGGTAAAGGGTGGTACTGCGATCTTTATTACTATTTTCAAATACAGGAGATCGGATCCCAGTTGGCAAGAAGAGGAAGACCGGCAAAACGACAAACCACTGAGTCCTTGAATGGACAGATTGCGCTTGCGCCCGCTGCGGATGAGCACCTGGAATCACCGTCCTCGATCACGAGGCCCGCCTGCCGGGGGGAGCTGTTCCAGGCCATTGCCAGGAGGAGCTGATGACGGGCAGACTCTTGGCGGGGGCCCCTGGTGTAGGATGCTGATGATCGGAAAGATCATCTCAAAGCCGAAGCCTTAGATAACAGTTAAATTCCTGCAAGTTTATAAGATCAGATCATGTTCTCTGAGTACATTCAGGCAGCACTAAAACTGGCAGAGTACGATACTTTGGAAGATGGCACTTACGTGGCTACAGTAGTTGGGCTTCAAGGCGTAATTGCCATAGGAGACACCATCGAAGAATGCCGTAAAGATCTCATCGAGGTGATTGAGGGCTGGATTGCGCTAAGACTCCGATTAGGGGACTTGATCCCGCCGATAAAAGGTGTCTCAATCAACGTCTCGGCGGAGCCGATGGCCAGTGTCTAAGCTGATTCCGGTTCCCAGGCGGGAGCTAATCAGACTGCTCAAAAAGATGGGATTCATAGGCCCTTATCCCGGATCTGATCACGATTACATGGTTAGGGACGGTGTGTACGTAAGCATACCAAATCCCCACGGCAGTGATATCAGCGTCAAGCTTCTCTCAATCATCCTGAAACAGGGCAAGATCTCTCGGGATGAGTGGCTTTCCGTCTGACGAAAACGGATTATTACTATTAATACTACTACTGGGGTTGATGCCCTCGATCACGAGGCCCGCCTGCCAGAACAAAGAAGCGGCTAAATCTGATCCAAAAGCTCGATGCTTTTATTACCTTTTCTGCACTAACAGGTCTCAACTTCAACTATTTGCACCCCTACGAAGCGGCTCATTTCATCCCTTTCTTTTACATCCAGACAGAGCAAAATGGCCTCCTTGATCCGGCTCATCAGCTCATCAAGGCTCCTTGCCTGGGTATGGCAGCCAGCAAGATCCGGGACGGTGGCAACATAATAGCCGTCTTCGTCCTTTCTTATTACTACGTCGAACTTCATTGGATTCACCGGTCAATTACTATGAGCATCATTTTAGTACATCTAACTTCCGAACGATGCAAAGGTCGCTGTTCCAGATCAAGAGGCCCGCCTGCCAGGGCGAGCTCTTCCGGGCCACAACCAGGAGGAGCTGGCGCTACTAGCAGGGTGGTGCCCCTGGTGGAGGACGCAGCCGACGCAAAAGCCCCCTCATGAAACCAAAATCTCCGACCAGAACCTCGGCCGTGAAGCCCAGGAGACTCTGTTTCTTGGCAAGATAAGTCAGAGAGCTGGTTCTTAACGAAAGTTTGTTCGACTCAGCTTCTGCTTGCTCCACCATCTTCTCCTGCATTTGGAATTGGAATTGATTAGATCTTCAGCATCTTCTTCCAGTCTTTCCTTCGATCGTATTTCCGGCTGAAGGCCTCAATGCCCTTCGGGCTGCCCATCAGTGCCAGAATATCGCCTCCTTCTACGACCGTATTAGTGTCCGGCACAGCCATGGTCTGGCCCATTCGCTCCAGAGCTACCGCCCGGCAGCCGAACATCTGCGGCAGATCCAGCTTTGCCAGGGTTCTTCCCGCTAAACGGGACCTCTTGCTTACATGGAATATCTTCAGTTCCAGATCCTCATATAAGAGATGCAGCTGCTCCTCTTCTCCCTGGATGATCCTGGCCAGCATGTGGCTGGCTACGATTGGCACTGATGCTACATAGTCCGCCCCGGCCCGGTAGATATTCTCGGCTGACTTGAGGTGATTGGCTCTCACCACTACAAAGGCATTGGGGTTAAGATTTTTGGCGAGAAGGGTGGCATAAATGGCATCAGAATCTAAGTTGAGCATGATCAGGACTCCCACCGCCTCTTTGATACCTGCTTGCAGCAGATCGTCCTCTGCCGTAGCATCGCCGGTTATGTGCGGAAAATCGATATCTTTTAAAACGCGCCTGTCCAGGATCGTTGGGTTTATTCCACAGTCGGAGAGCACGGCAGCCACCCGTTTTCCCACATCCCCGTATCCCAGGATTATTTGAGGCCCCTCCTTGCGAGTGCCTAAGGTGAGATCCCTGATGACGGAGAGCTGTTCGATATTTCCCACCGCCATCAGCACCGAGTTGGAGTGCACGGTCTCCTCGGGCCCTGGGCTGGGATGAAAGATCCCTCTCTGCCAGATGCCCACGACGCCTGCGCCCGAGCTCTTTATCCCTATTTCCTCCAGCTTCTCTCCGATCAGCTCCGCTCCCGGATAGATGGGCAGCTCCACCAGGAGAAGATCGCCAAAGAGCTGGATGGATCCAGGAAATACATTTCTCATAGGCAGAGATGTGATCTGGGCGATGAAGGTTCCGAGCAGTGTTTTAGGCGAGATGATGCGGGAGGCTCCCGCATACTTCAGAAACCTGGATCGGGTCAGATCGTCTACCAGAGCTATGATCTCGATATCAGAGATCTCTCGTAATGTTAAAATGACCTCGGCATTCAGTTCGTCATTTTCGTTGGCTATGAAGAGCCGGGCGGAAGTGATGCTAGCTCTTCGTTGCACCTCTGCCTGGGACGGATTTCCCCAGAGCACAGGATAATTTTTATAGATACTTCTGGCTACGCTCTCCGACCGCTCGATGATCAAAAAGGGTATCTTCAGCAGAGAAAATCTCTCCGCCAAAGTCTCTACAATGGGATTGTATCCGGAAATAATTATGTGGCCATTCATCTTCTCCGGGGCGGAAGAGTGAGCGGCCCGGATCATGCGCTCCAGATTAGGAGTTATGCCTAGTGGAACTACCACTGACCAGAGAATGGCAATTCCGGAAAGGGCGACGATTATAGTAAATAGATACCCACCTCCGCTTTTGAAGACGATATCTCCATAGCCCAGCGTGGTCATGGTCACCACCACCCAGTAAACAGCCGTGGTAATATTCACATTCTGGGACTGGCCCTCAATGCTCATCAGCGCCATGAAGACTAGGCTGTAAATGAGCATAACAAGAATCAGTGAGATAGTGAGCCGGTAGACTTTGCGCAAGTGATATCCCCTTATGCGAATAAATCCTCAAGAGAGCGGATAAACTTAACGCTTTAATACTCTGATGAATTTATCTATTTGCCGGTGCATGTGGCTAATGAGATGGTCAAACCGCTCGCATTCTCCTCCGGCAAAAGCCACATTCGCTCCTTTCATTCTTCCCCCCTCCAGTCCCACTTCTGAAAAACATAGCTCGAATGTCTGCAAGTCATCCGGAGCGGTCTTCGTGTCCATCATAAACCACCAGAGAACAATCCATCCCAGGTCTTTCGCTCTTTGCAGCAGCTTCTCTGCTAGCCGGACATCTTGGGAATCAATGTACGGAGGATCGATGAAAAGGAGTCCAGGCGGAGATCTGTGAAGCCAAGACAACACTCCTTGAAATCCGTCTCCCTGATGAAAGACGATTTTAGCCGGCAGAAATGCTCCTGCCGGTTTTGCAGCTGCCGCCTCTGTGAAGCTCTCCCAAGAGCCGGCTACACAGGAATCGTTGTCCCAAACATCGGCCTGCAGGTTTGTTCCTTTATTCTTCGCCAGCTCATAGATGAGACGGGCAGATCCAGGATAAAGTATTGGAAAAGAGGAAATTTCCGGATTCAAATCAGCCAGAATGTTAAAATGGCAAAAATTTCCAAGGGATGGTAGAAGCGGCCGGATCATGCCTATTCCGCCCTCCCAATCACCGGGCTCTCTCAGGGCATACTCGGGGCGTCCCACATGGCTTTCTGCATAAACCAGGCTGCCGTCGATGTCGAGGAGGCAATCTGCCGCCTCCAGCAGCAGGAAATGCTTCCAGACGTCCCCAGCATTGCCAGCATGCACTCTGTGATCATAGTGGCCCATTCATGCCTTTCGTTTCTCACTCTTTGTACATCTTCTTGGCGATATTGAAGGCCTGGGCCGGGGTGGCCCGGGCAATTTTCTGAGAATCGTCAAAGGACGGCTTGGAGGCGGCAGCCGTGGCCGCTGCTGTTCGAAGCAGCTTCTTGTCCACCTCGTTGGTCAGCCAGCGAGCTCCGCCTATCCCCACCAGGACTGCGCCGGCAATGGATGCCATGGAAACGGTTACCTCATCCGTTCCCATTCCGGTGTTCGCGCCCCAGATAACTGCATTGCTGAAAGCTCCGTAAAGGCCCCAGGAGATAAAAGCGGCCATGCTACCCAGAAGTATGTTGCCTGCAAAGCCGGGGCGGATTATGGTGACATCGCCCGCCGTCTCCTCACTGGGCCTGACAAAACCGTTGTCGCTCACCAGTGCATTCACAATTCCGCCTACTGCGCCGCTCAGCATGACTATGCCGATAGGTATCAACATTGACGTTTTATACTCCCCCTTCATTTAGACCGGTTAATTCAAGCAGGATTTCGGGAAAGCTGCATCCATCCCCTCAGATGGCTCACGAAGACCCGGATCACTTGCCTTTTGTTATTTCTAACTAATTTTTTTAATAATGATTTATCCTAATACTATTTGAACTTTATGTCTCAAGTGCCCTAATATGTATGAAGTGTGGCAATTATTGAGCTGATTTCGATCCAATTGATAGTAATGATATTAATATTATCATTTATAAATTGGCGGAGACAACCTTGCACAAATGTTTTATCTTCAAGAGTAGTTTGCACAGACCAGATGAAGGACTTTTTCATCAGCTACAACAAAGCTGATCGCCAGTGGGCGGAATGGATCGCGTGGCAGCTTGAGGATGCAGGCTACTCTGTAGTCATCAAGTGCTGGGATTTTTTGCCCGGCTGCAATTTCGTGCTGGAGATGCATGAGGCAGCCAAAGATGCTGAACGGACCATTGGAGTTTTGTCCCCCCATTTCCTTGCTTCGATATTCACAAAACCAGAGTGGTCGGCAGCCTTCGTTAATGATCCCACTGGAAAAAAGAGAAAATTGATATTAATACGAGTTCAAGAATGCAAACCTGATGGACTTATTGGAGGCTTTAAGCTACATCGATCTTGTAAATCTTGAGCAAGAAGCTGCACGGAAAAAATTGCTTGACGGCGTGGGTGGAAAACGCCTAAAGCCCACCTCTCCTCCAGGATTTCCCGGAACAATGGCAGCACAGCAAGGGCCGCGCTTTCCAGGAGCGCTTCCATCCATCTGGAATGTGCCGCACCTGCGAAATCGTAACTTCACAGGCCGCGAACCAATGCTGAATGGCCTTCACACCGCTCTCTATTCAGGTCAGCCTGATTCATGGCTTCAGGCTCTGAGCGGCCTAGGTGGGAAGGGCAAGACAACACTCGCCAGGGAATTCGCTTATCGCTACCGGGCCGATTATGATCTGGTCTGGTGGGTGCATGCTGAGGAGCCTGCAAGCATAACCATGGATTATGTCAGCCTGGCAGCAGCCTTGGGTCTGCCAAAAATGGATTCTCCTGACCAGGCTGTGAATGCTGTGAAGGGCTGGCTGGGGCAGAACCGGAAATGGCTGCTGATCTTCGACAATGCCCAGGATCCGGATGCCCTGAATAGGTTTCTGCCCCAGGGAGGCGGCGGCCATGTGCTCATCACCTCTCGCAATCCCAATTGGGGAAGCGTGGCCAAAGTGCTGCCGGTTGATGTTTTCGAGCCGACTGAAGCAGTTGACTTCATTTTCAGGCGAACCAATCAGGATGATCAAGCCTCAGCACAAGCCCTGGCCACGGAGACCGGAAGACTGCCCCTGGCATTGGAGCAGGCAGGAGCCTACATCAAAGAGAGCGGAATAAAACTCTCCGATTATCTGGCACGATTTCGCAAAAACAGAGCGGAGATTCTCAAACGTGGCAAGCCGACGAATTATCTTGACACCGTTGCCACAACATGGGATCTCTCTTTTCAAGCGGTAAAAGCGAAGTCTCCGGCAGGCGCTGATCTCCTCGTCCTTTGCTCGTTTCTTGCACCTGACGATATTCCAAGATCAATGATCGCCGCAGGTGCAGAGCATTTTCCAGAGCCCTTAGCCTCAGCAGTGGCAGAAGAGCTGGAGCTTGATTCTGTCATGACGGAGCTGAGGCGCTACTCGCTGATCACGGGAGTTGGAGATAGCTTTTCCATGCATCAACTGGTGCAGGTGGTGGTGCGAAGTTGGCTGGCAAAGGATGAGCCAAAGAAGTGGTCCGCAGCTTCCCTGAATTTGCTGAATGGTGCATTCCAATTTGATGAAGATAGCCAGAAAAGCTGGGAAGAGTGCGCGCCTTTGTTGCTTCATGCCCTGGCCTGCGCCGGATACGCTGAGCAGCTTGGCATAGCACCGGAGATTATTGCAGAGATTCTGAATAATGCTGGCAGCTATCAGCGTCATTTCGCAGATTTCAACGAAGCCAAAAGCTGCTTTGAGAGGGCTCTCTCCATAAGCGAGAAGGCCTTCGGGCCGGAGCACATCAGCGTGGCCATCAGAGTCAACAACCTGGGCTCGGTGCTGCAAGATCTGGGCGATCTGGCGGGCGCAAAAAGCTGCTACGAGAGGGCTCTCGCCATCGACGAGAAGGCCTTCGGGCCGGAGCACACCAGCGTGGCCACAATTGCCAACAACCTGGGCTCGGTGCTGAAAGATCTGGGCGACCTGGCGGGCGCAAAAAGATGCTTCAAGCGATCAATCAGAATATTGCAGAAAATCCTGGGGAAGAACCACCCGCTCACAAAAAAAGCAAAGGCAAACTTGAATGCATTGAATTCTTAAAAAATCCTGAAGCCTCCTTTTTGTATGCCAAAATGTAGGCACACATTCTCAATACACCTCAGCAAGACAAGATTATATTGTACAAGCATTGCCAGGGCAGAAGCGCCGCAGTCGATGAACCTAAATCCTAAGTCCCTCGAAGGGCTCGCTATGGCGAGAATCCTACAAAAATTAAGTGTATTGTTTTCCTTGCAGCATCAATCCTTAACTATATATAATTGTAGTAGATCATATTATTATTAGTGGACAAAATTTCTTGCCACGAGAAAATACAGGTGGATTAATATGAAGATATTGTATGCTTTAATCTTAATGGTCTTGCTGGCTGCAGGTGCATCGGCAAAGACTGAGGAGACTTCGGTTGGGCCTTATAACGTTTCGTTTGACCTGAATACGACAATGGAATACAATGTATCATCACAATGGGATGAGGCGAACTCCACATCAAGAATAGATATAAAATTTACTAATGATACCAAAGCAGCTATTGCTGTAATCAATGAAACCGTCTGGGAATGCTCAGATCTATCTCCGGATCTCAGATACCTAAATCTTGCCTTGAATTATGAAAAAGCCCTCGGAACTATAACGGATGGCGACTTATCCGAGATGATTATTGATGGCAAACCCGGCCTTGTAGTAACCGAAACCTATGAGAAAGACGGCAACGTCTCTAATTCTACTATTGCAAAATATTGGCTGGACAGCAGAGTAATTGAGAATTACAATATATCCGTGGGAATGACCAAGGTAGAGATTCTGGCAAAATTCCCGACGAATCTGAGTGAGAACTTGCTGAATACGATTCAAGTTAAGATGATCTGAAACCGTCTGGCTTCTAATTCTCACCATCTTTTTTGTGTCTTGGCTATTTGATGTGGTAACCTCAACGCCAAAAATTTTAAGATATGCGATTCTCCACACCGCTCCAGTTAAGTATAGAATATCCTAACCATAAAATGGATATCCGAAGTATTAGACCCGACCAATGGAGATTGCGACCTTGAAGATCCTGCTCATGGGCAACCCCAACGTGGGCAAGAGCGTCATATTTTCCCGGCTGACGGGAATCGAGGTCATCTCCGCCAACTACCCCGGCACCACCGTGGAGTACACGGAAGGACGCATGAAACTTGGCGAGCAGATGGCCACCTTAGTGGACGCTCCCGGTGTCTATTCCCTCGATCCCACCACCCATGTGGAAGAGGTTGGCCGCTTGATCTTCTCCAAGGGCGCGGATGTGGTGGTGAACGTCATCGATGCCACCAATCTGGAGAGGAACCTCAACCTCACTTTACAGATTCTGGAGCGGGGTGTTCCCACGGTTGTTGCCCTCAACCTCTGGGACGCCGCAACCAAAAAGGGCATCGAGATCGATGTGGCCGCTCTGGAAAAGGAATTGGGCGTCCCCATAGTTCCCACGGTGGCTGTGAGCGGCCAGGGCATCCGCGATCTGGTGGGGGCCCTTGCCAAAGCAAAGACGCCCCCCGACATGCACTTTGCCTCATCGGATCAGCGATGGGCCCGCATCGGCGAGATTGCGGCCAGGACGCAGAAGGTCATGCACCGCCATCCTTCCCTCTTCGACCGGCTGGAGGATATTTCCATCAAGCCGCTGACGGGAATTCCCATCGCTATGCTGGTGCTCTATCTTTCCTTCAGCCTGGTGATTGAAGCAGGAGAGCTGCTGCAAGTGAAGGTCACCGACCCCATATTCATTGCCTACTCTTTGTTCATCAGCGGCTTTGTAGAAAGCCACATCAGTTCGCCCTTGCTGCATGACATCCTGATCGGAACGTCTCCTGAGCTGCTCAAGTCTTTCGGCATTCTCACCACCGGTCTCTATATTCCGTTAGGCGTGGTCCTGCCTTTCCTCATTCCCTTTTACCTGGTGCTGGGCGCCCTGGAGGACATCGGCTACCTTCCCCGGCTGAGCATCATTTTGGACGCTTTCATGCACAGGATCGGACTGCATGGGGCGGCCATCCTGCCCTGTGTCCTGGGCATGGGCTGCAGCGTGCCGGCCGTTCTCTCCGTGCGTATCCTGGAGTCGCCTAAACAGAGGTATCTGGCGGCCACGCTTATGACCATGGCCATTCCCTGCGCCTCGCAATCGGCCATGATCTTTGGCATGCTGGCTCCCTACGGCCTGAGATACATTTTCGCCGTCTACCTGTCTCTCTTCACCACTTTTGCGGTGACAGGTTTCCTGCTGCACAGGTTTATCGGTGGCGAGTCTCCCGAGATCTTTTTAGAGATCCCGCCCTACCGTATGCCAAACTTACGTTCGCTGCTCAAGAAGACCTTCATTCGCATTCGCGAATTTTTGAAAGAGGCTGTGCCTTACATTGCATTAGGCATGATAGTGATGAACTTCTTTTACCTCTCCGGCTTGATGCGCCTGATCGGGGAGACCATGCGACCGGTCGTTTCCGGCCTTTTAGGGCTGCCAAGCGACGCCGCTACGGCATTGATTATCGGTTTTTTGAGAAAGGATGTGGGGATCGGCATGTTCGCGCCCCTGGATATGACGCCAGCCCAGCTGGTGGTCGCCTCTGTGGTGCTGGCTATGTATTTCCCCTGTGTGGCAACTTTAATGGTGATGCTGAAGGAGCTAGGCGTCTCTGGAACCCTGAAATCCGTAGCATTGAGACTGGTGGCGGCGCTCTTGGTGGGGACGGCTCTGCACTTCCTCCTGAATTGAGGCAAGGCGAACAATTCACAACCAAACCGTACAAAAAATTTATAGGTAATGAATAGAGTTAATCAGGTGGTGATGAAAAGTAATAATAAATATTGAGAGGGAACAATGAAAGCCGACTATTTATTATCTCGGATTGCTATAGCCGCTCTCCTCCTTTGCAGCATATCATTGGGTGGATTGGACCAATCCGGTAATTCTGGTGCAGAGAATCTGACTATTTCTGAATTTAGCGCCCTGGCTCCGGCAAGTAATTTGGAAAGCGTATTTGTTGACACCGGCGCGCCGCAGGCGACTTCAGGAGATGCGGGAACGGAGATTGCCGCCTACACCGAGCAGGTTCCTCCTGTTACGGATCTAAAGAAGCTCATGCCTTCAGCAGTTCTTAAGAGTCCGCCCAGGTACATGTACTATAACGGAGACTACCTGGCCTGGAACGACTTTACCACAAGCTTTCCCACCAACAATCCGGGCCTGTGGATAGAGAGAGCTGTTAGCTGGACACAATATGCCACACTGCCCTGGGGCGGATGGACGAGAGAGCTGATCTATGTGCCGCAGGCGTCTCCCGTTACCATGTACGAGATTTATCCCAGCGGCTATGTCCTGGGATATAGCCTGGGATTGGTGCAGAGCGGATACTACTACATCTGGTACTATGCCGATACGCCTGGCAGGCACAGAAGCCTGTTTGCTACCAACAACGGATACAGTAATGCGGTCATCATCGATGTCTATTCACCCACCATTCCCAAGCCCACTCCCGATCCCAAGAGAGAATGCGAGGCAAGGAGTTCCGATACACAAACATGCGAATGGCGTGACGGAAGGTGTCAATGCTACATGAAGCCTGCCCCCAATCCCGTCGCGGACTGCGAGGCAAGGAGTTCCGATACACAAACATGCGAATGGAGTGACGGAAGGTGCCAATGCTACATGAAGCCTGCCCCAAATCCCGTCGCGGACTGCGAGAATAATCCTCTCTGCGATTATGTTGACGGCCATTGCTACTGCCGGGGGCTAGACCCTGAGCCCATGCCGGGACCTGTACCAAACCCCAATCCTGAGCCTATGCCAGGTCCAGTTCCCAATCCTGTAGCAGATTGCCCGGACGGATGCTACTGGGCTGACGGCGGATGCAAATGCATGGGACTGGGAGGCGGCGTTGATAACAGTAATAACGGAGGTGGGGACGCAGATCTTACGGTTGCCGAGTGAGGCGGACAATCATTTTTTTTGTTTGGATTTATTTTTCGAGATGAGTTACAATGAAATAGCCGGAAAATACAGTTCCCTTTCTAATCATGATCTCTCTTGACTCTCTTCCACACAATCCAGGATGCTATCTTTTCAGAGACGGCCAGGGCACGGTGATCTACGTAGGCAAAGCCCGAGATCTCAAGAAGCGGGTCGCCAATTATTTTCAGAAGCAGGATCACGGTCCCAGGACAGAGGCCCTCATCTATGCAGCTAAAACTGTGAACTATATCATCACCAACACCGAAGTCGAAGCGCTGCTGCTGGAAAACACCCTTATCAAGAAGCATCTGCCCCGCTACAACATCAAGCTCAAAGACTCCTCCCGTTATGCCTGCATAGAGCTTACAAAAGAGCAATTCCCGCGCATCAGAATCTCCCGCAAGGCCACTGGCAAGGGCTCGTTCTTCGGCCCATTCACCTCTGCTCGTGAGAGGACATTCGTCTATCAGCTTCTGCGCAAGACCTTTGGTCTACGTACCTGTAAAAGGCTGCCCAAGCGTGCATGCCTGCGCTACCACCTGGGCCACTGCATGGCCCCATGTCTAGGCAAGATCGGAGAGGAGGACTACCAGGACAGGGTAAAAAGGGCAGCCTCGGCCCTGGGAGGGAAAACGGGAGAGCTGGTCGAATCTATGCAAAGGGAGATGAGAGAGCTCTCCGCCCGGCAGGAGTTCGAGAGAGCAATGGAGCTAAGAGATGAGATCGCAGCTTTGCGGCACCTTCAGGAGAGGCAGCAGGTGGAGAAAAACCGCAAGTACGATCAGGACGTTATCAGCTATCAGGTGGACGGTTCCAGCGTCTTTCTCATGTTATTCAAGGTCTACCGGGGCACCTTAGAGGGAAAAGAGGACTACGTCTTTGCCCAGAGCGAGAACTTCCTGGAGGAGTTCCTGGTGCAGTACTACTCGGAGCATGAGCCTCCCGAGGAGCTGATAATGGAAGAGCTGCTAGAGCAGTCTCTGGTGGATTTTCTCTCCCACGTGAAGGACAAAAAGGTGCATGTCACCGTCCCCAAGCAGGGTGAAAAAAAGGAGCTCTTGGAGCTGGCCAAAATGAATGTGGAGATCGGCTTTTTTGGTGACAGAATGAAGATGCTGGCCCTGCAGGAGGCGCTTCGTCTTCCCAAGACTCCCCAGGTCATCGAATGTTTCGACATCTCACACTTGGCCGGTACCTTTTCGGTAGGCTCCATGGTGCAGTTTCGAGGAGGCAGGCCGGACAAGAGCAACTACCGGCGCTTCAAAATCAAGGGCGTGCAGGGCGTGGATGATTTCGCCTCCATCGCTGAGATAGTTCGACGTCGCTACACTCGCCAGAAGGAGGGGAGTCTGGAGCTGCCTGACCTCATTATTATCGATGGTGGCAAGGGGCAGCTATCCTTTGCGCTGGCCGAGCTAAGAGAGCTGCGGCTGAAGATCCCCATCATCTCTCTGGCCAAGGGTGAGGAGGAGATCTACGTACCGGGACTGGACGGACCGTTGCAGATCAAGAAGAATGATAAGGCATCGCTCTATGTGCAGGAGATCAGAGACGAAGCGCACAGGTTTGCCATCGCCTACAACCGATTGCTGCGAAAAAAGGCGATAACGGAATGAATCGTGTGCATACGCTCACTACAAAGGCACAAAGCTTACAAAGTACTCCCAAAGACGATTCCGGGGGCTACGCACCCCCTGGAATATCAAAAGTTTGCTGCCGGCCACATAATGTAGCGAAGGGCCGAATTTCTATTTATCCAGTATTTCATACAATATCTTCATGCCCTTGGTGAAGGGAGGCATTCCTGAAGTTAGCAGAACCACTCTCAGGACATCCACAATCTCGTCCTTGGTGATGCCAAGCTCCTTCATGCCGCTCATCATCTGCTTCTTGGTGGCCCGGTCGTCGGAGGTGGCGGCATTGATGCCGATCGCAATCAGCTTCTGGGCCTTGTAGTCCAGGGCTTTGCCGTTGTAGATGGCCTCGTTTAGTCCAACGATGGCTTTGTAGAGGTCGGGATATTCAGTCTTGGTCTTGGCCATGCCTTCGCCAAAGAAAACTTCTTCTTTCATTCTTGATTCACCTTAATACTATCATTCGTTCTTACATTTTATAGTTTTCTGCATAGTTTTTTTTCTGATCCTATTAATATTGGCAGATAATTATATCCAGCAACTACGGACCAAACCACAAAGAGATTCGAGGTGGTCCTCCATCTTTCCGATCCGACGACTTACGGCAGCAGCGTCGGGCAGCCGCAGGGCCGCGCTCTGCGCCGCTCGGGCTTCGGCTGCGCTCGTGGCCGCCGTTGGTGGGCCGGGCTGGCCTGGGCGGCGTTGTCGTCAGGGCGGGCTGGCTTGCCTGGCGGGGACTAGGGGGGCCGGTCGGGCCTGAGAGCCAGGTGTGCTGGCCTCCGGTAAGGGCAGTTTTCCAGGGCGCGGGATTTTTGGAAACAGAGGCCATCTTTTAATAATATTAGCGGATAATTATAACCATACAACTAACGATCCCACCACAGAGACACAGAGCGCACGGAGGACTCACAGAGGCCTTTAATTATTCTTTTACCCACTCGAAACAGCGAGGAACCAGATCATTCAACAACTTGAGCACTTTGTATTATATAATCGAGAAGGTACTTCCCGGCGCCAGGCGGACGTTCGCACGCGCGGGCGCGGGCAGGCGGGCCCAGGAGCGGCTGCGCTGGCTGCCTGGGCGTTTGCTCACAACTGATTAAGAAGACTACAACGTCTACTTCATCGCGCCATTATTTCGCTGTGGGACTCATCTCCCAGATACCAAAGGCATTGTTCTCAGTATCCATACAGATTATGAAATACCCCATCCCGGGAACGGCTTTCTTGGGAACAATTATTTTGCCGCCCAGCTTTTCAACTTTCGCAGCATATTCGTCTACCGACGGCACTCCGATGTAGTTTGTAATTTGTTGCTCCGGGTGCATCCTCTTCATCATGCCTCCTCCAGGAGCGCCGAAAACGTCGATCATCGCATAATCCATGCCTGGCATGCCTTCAATCTTCCAGCCAAAAAGGTTGGAATAGAATGTTTTTGCCCTTTGGATATCATCCGCAGGTATCTCAAAGTGTACTATACTGGACATTTCTTCTTTCCTCCTTGTTCGATATTTATCATTACATCTTCAAGGTTTTTAAGACTATTTCTTCCAGGCGGTCCATGCTTTCTGTTGCACCTTCCTTCATCCCTGATTTGAACATGCCGTCACGATCCTCAACGCTCTGGAAGAGATCTGTGACCGTCAATTTCGTCTTGCCTTCGAACTCTTTGAACATCGACGTTTCCAGTATTACATGGCCCGGCATGCCTTCAAATTCAAAGGTGTGAACTTCTCGCTCCGGCGGCACGATTTCCCGGTAAACGCCATGAAAAGCGTACTCATTGCCATCATTATCGCGCTGGATGAATCGCCAGACTCCGCCCGGGTTTACGTCCATCCTTTCAACCTTAGTCGCAAATCGTTTCGGCCCCCACCACTGCGGTATAAGATCAGGATTCGTGCTCGCCTTGAACACCAGCTCGCGCGGAGCCCTAAAGATGCGAGTTATGACGACCTCCCGATCTGACGGAAACTCAAACAGGGGGACATTTTTCCCGGAGATGATCGATTTCTCCGTTTCCAGGTATTCTGCAAGCTTGTCGAAGGATTCATTCCAGCCCTGCTGTGCACCCTCACTATCCGGGCCGGACGGCATGCCAGTATGGCGCAGGGTAAGTCTTGTCTTGCCATTTTTGCCGTCATGCTCTTCGAAAGTCACTGTTATCAACATTTCAAGCGGAAAGTCTTTGCTCATGCCGTAGTAGGAAGCCGGGACAATGTTGCCTTTCTCATCTGCAAAAGAATCGGTCATGACCAGTCGCTCAGGCGGAACGATTTCACGATAGAAGCCTTTGCTCCAATAGTCCTTGCCGTCGGGTGATCGCATGCAATTGAGGTACTCGCCGCCCACTCGCAGATCGATCCTGGAAACTGATGATGTAGAACCAATAGGTCCCCACCAACGCATAACGCGCTCGGGCTCTGTCCACGCCTTCCAGACAAATTCTGCAGGTGCATCAAAGAGGCGTGTGATGATTAAGTCTCTCGTATCTCCCTTGTTCATTTATTATTCATCCTTTTCATGATAATTTGTGACACAAACCAGCGGCGCAGGGGCAAAGCTTGCCGCCAGGCAATCGGGCCTTCTGGAACAATCGAGATCGGGCTCACGGACGCCAGGCGGACAAGCGCGCGAGCGTGGGCAGGCGGGCCCGGAAGCTCCTGTGCCCGTCCCATACTGATGATCAATCTTTCTTGGCCGGTTCAAGTTCTATATCTAATGTTGGCAAGTATCGGGTTCAGCCTAGAATATATTGTTGTTGAACGCGGCAGAAGTCAGAGTTGACAATCTATTGTCCTGCATTCCGAAGGCTCCTAATTTAACTGTTTTATTATCTGATGTCGTGTTTACCATGTTATTGGTTAGAGGCATGACTACAAAACTACTCTGACTTGAATTGCCATTGCTGGTTTGGTTAAGGGATGAATTGGTGTCTAATGGCGTATCTTGCGAGAGCGATTTTGCCTGTAATTTAGTCGGGTTGCCGCCAAGGTTGTCCCTGACAAACTCATCAAAGCTCGACATATCGATATTGACTGCCGGGTCACCCATGAAGCTGGATGAAGAACCTCCGCCGCCGGAGACTGCACAACCTCCCGCACAACCTCCTTTTACCTCTGGAAGAGAGATGAAGACGGATGAAATTACTACCAGAAACAAAATCGTATGCTTGATACTAATCCCCATGGCCTTCCGATTGGGAGGCTTCTGTTAAAAGCCCTTCGATAGCCTGCGTGCCTTGTTCAGGCTCTTTAAGTGGAAAAGCTTTTCTAGAGAAGTGCATTTGCAAAATCGGTTCAGGCCATAGTGGCTTCATCGCTAGATCTGGGTATATCTGCACAGTGTCTAAGAATTTGGGCTTGTGCATAGGCGGCGATAATGGTGGGAAGCAAATTTCATCAAATCCTAACGGAAGATATCAATCCCGATAATTCCCCCTCTTTGTCACAATCAGGCATAATCATCTCTTTGAGTCGCGAAGATATTTAAGCGATTTATGAGGAAGGTCCTGAAGCTGTTGTTGGGTTCAGTATAACCCATTAGAATTAGAAGCTCCCTCAGATACGACTACCAACAAAAGAACCGCCAGTGCTAAAGCTAGAATAGAATATTTGCTCTTGGTCTTCCCTAACAAATACATTTCAGCTTTCATTCATTTGTTTCTTGCGCTCCATCCAGACCTTGGATACATGCATACATCCCTACGCGTCAGGCTATCATGAGACACACTCCTCTACAGTCTCGATGCAAAATTTTAGGCCGCCAATCACATTCGCTCCACCCGCCTCGTCTTTATCTTCTCCGCCTGCAAAAGATAGTCTGTGGAGACTTTGAGGTGAGGCGCAGTATGTGGATTTTTGACTCTTACTACAAGGGCTGTGTGGAGCTTTGGGGCCGGGAAAGGGGCCTAACCAAAGCCTGCGCCGCCTATCCTCCCTCGTTCTACATGCACCTCAAGGATCCTCCAGCCTACCGGGAAATGATCGAGGACCTGGAGAGCCGCTTCAAGGCGGAGGAGTGCAGTTTCAGAACCATCTTCGGCACCTTCCCAGGCCACAGGATCTACGCTGGCCGAAAAGTGGCCGAGAAGATCGAGATCCAGACCCGCTACGCCGCCGAGCTCTATAATGTGGACGTCCGCCAGGATCAGCGCTACCTGGCCGAGCACGACCTCTTCCCCTGCGGAGACAGAGACGAATCCCGGTTCTCGCCCGACTTCGCGGTCCCTTTGACCAGCCTGGAAATACAGGTGGCCGGAGACCCCGCGTTGCCCGGTGATATCTCACGCATCGAGATCCTGGATGGTCGCAAGCAGAGGCTGGAAGGATCTGAGAGACAGGTCATCTCCGATCTCCTGGATCTCATCAAGGCCCATGACCCCGACCTGATCCTATGTCCCCATGCGGACACCTGGGTCCCACTCCTGGTTCGCAAGGCCAGAAGATACGGCCTGGAGCCCACCATCAGCCGCACTGGCTTCTTCAAGCCGATGGCCTCCAAATCCTATTGGAGCTATGGAAAAGTCAACCATAAGGACGGCGCTCTCATCCCCGAGGGCCGCATTCTCATCGACACCGCCAGGAGCTTCGTCTATGCCGAGAGCGGCCTGAAGGGCGTACTCATGGCCTCCCGGCTCTCCGGCCTTTCTCCTAACCTTACCTCTCGCTTCACGCCCGGCACGCTCATCTCCAGCTACGAGGTCTTCGAGGCGCTGCGCCGGGGCATAGCCGTGCCCTTCAGAAAAAGAGATGCAGAGGGCCTCCGGAACATATCGGAGTTGAGGGCCTGCGACAAAGGAGGCATGATGTTCCAGCCCGAACCGGGCGTATACGAGCGGGTCCACCAGATCGATTTCACATCCCTGTACCCCTCGATTATCGTCAAGTACAACCTCTCCCCCGAGACCATTCGAGACCCCGAGCTGAAGGGCTTTCTTTGCACCGTACTCTCCTCTCTGCTCAATTTGCGCATCGAGACCAAGAGACTGAAGAAGACCAACCCGGATTACGCCGGCATAGACTCGGTCCTTAAATGGATGCTGGTGACCTGCTTCGGCTACACCGGCTATAGGAACGCCAAATTCGGCCAGATCCAGGTCCATGAGCGGATCACGGAAATCTCCAGAGAGCTGCTCATGCAGATCAAGGAGCTGGCCGAGAGCATGGACTTCCAGGTCCTGCACGGCATCGTGGACTGTTTATGGGTTATAGGCGAGAGCATAGCGAGCTTCAAGGATGCCGTGGAGAGGGAGACGGGCATCTTGACAGAGGTGGAATCTTACGACTGGATTGCCTTCCTGCCAATGGCTGACGGCTCTGGAGCCTACAACCGCTACTTCGGTCGGCTGGACACGGGCAAGATGAAGATCCGGGGTGTGATGGCCCGCAAAGGAGACACGCCCGAGTACGTGCTCCGCATGCAGAAAGAGCTGTTCGAGGTCCTGGCCGGGGCGAGGAGCCGGGAGGAGCTGAGGTGGATAGAGCCCAAGGCCCGAGAAGTGCGCAGGCGGTACATGGACAAGCTTGTAGAGGCGAATGTCCGGGAGCTGGCCATTCATCGCAAAGTGAGCCGCTTGAGCTATTCCCGCAGGTGTGCTGAGGCCTCGGCGGTGCAGGCTCACCTGAAGCAGGGCATTCCTCTGGCGCCGGGAATGGAGATAAGCTACGTGGTGAAGGACGCCAAAAAGTGGGAGGTGGAACCGGAGAGGACGGCGTCGGAGTTCGATGCCGGGTACTACGGGAAGCTGCTGGAGAAGGCTTGGGGAGAGGTGGCGTATGTTTTTGAGCGCCGTGATCAATAGGATATTCCTGGTGAAGGACCTGGCAGTAGTCCATGGTTTGGACAAGCTCCTCGATTTGGCAGGGCAGGCCGTCAAGTTATAGAGCAAGAAGAAAGGTGAGAATAAAATGAGTGATGAAGCGGTTAAAGCAAGCATTTGCCCTGGTATGGGTGTGTGCCATTTGGAAACGGGCGTGCAGACAATCATCCCCATGCAGATAGAACCCGAAAAGATTGTGCAGGCACTGGAAGCCATTCTAAACGCCATTAAAAACAATATCTCAGAGGGCATTGGTTGTTACCAGATAGCATGTATGATGTCGAACGACGTCGGCGCGATGTTGGTCGTAAGCACCGATACCGAGGAAGGTATGCCCGAAGCTCTTGATGCACTCCAAACGGCGGCAAAAGCGTTTGCAGAGAGTGCAGGCAACGCAAAAGCTCAATGGGAAACGCAGAACAAATAAGAAAGATTTATATCTGCAGAATAAGACTTAATGCAGTGTCAAAAAGGCATTTGAATATCCATTATAATTCAAAATCAGGAAACAAGATATAATTTGGATACAAATGCCTTTTAAGTTGAAAATATTGTAAGGCGATTTAAAATGGCTGATGAAAAATCGGAAAAAACTATTCAGACTGCAGAACATGGTCTGTATTATCCACCCCGTGATCTTGTCGAGAACTCCAATGTCATGGCCTGGATGAGGACGAAGGGCCTGAAGTCAGAGAGCGAGCTAAGGCAATGGTGCTCTCAGAATTACGTCCCGTTCTGGGACGAGATGGCCCAAACCTATGCCGACTGGTTCGAGCCCTACACGCAGACATTACAGTGGAAAGCCCCCGAAGCCAAGTGGTTTATGGGCGGCAAGATCAATGTAGCTTATAATGCCGTAGACAGGCACGCTAAATCCTGGCGGCGCAACAAGCTGGCTTACATCTTCGTAGGAGAGCCCGTAGGCGATGTGCGCAAGATCACCTATTTCGAGCTATCTCAACAGGTCAACAAATTCGCCAACGCCCTCAAGGCCGAAGGAATCAAAAAGGGCGACCGCGTGGGAATTTATCTGCCCATGATCCCGGAGCTGCCCGTGGCATTGCTCGCTTGTGCGAAACTTGGTGCCATTCACGTAGTAGTATTCTCCGGATTTTCCGCAGTGGCTATTCGTGACCGTCTGGAGGACTGCCAGCCAAAGATTCTGGTCACCTGCGACGGCTCCTACCGCCGGGGCAAGCCCATTGCCACCAAGCCCCAGGCGGATGAGGCCATAGCCGGTCTCAAGTGCATCGAGAAGGTAGTAGTGGTAAAGAGGAACGGCCAGGAGACGCCCATGACCCTAGGCCGCGATGTCTGGTGGACCGACTTTTTGGCAGGACAGTCCAGCTCCTGCGAGACACTGCCCCTGGACGGCGCCGATCCGCTTTTCATCCTTTACACTGCGGGAGCTGCCGGAAAGCCGCGCGGCATAGTGCACACCCATGCAGGTATGAGTGTCGCCCCGGCGTTCACTACGTCCTGGGTCTTCGACATCAAGGATACGGATGTCTACTGGTGTACTGCTGATATCGGATGGATCACCGGCCATTCTTACATCGCCTACGGGCCGCTCTGTCTGGGCGCCACCAGCATCATGTACGAGGGATCGCCCGATTATCCTGACTTCGGCCGGTGGTTCCAGATCATCGAGGACTACGGAGTCTCTGTGATCTACACCGCGCCTACCGCCATCAGAATGTTCATGAACGAGGGCCCCTCCTGGCCCCAGAAGTACGACCTTTCCACAGTTCGGCTCATGGGCTCGGTAGGCGAGGCTATGAACCCCGATGCCTTCGTCTGGTGGAGGCAATACGTGGGCGGCGGATTTGCGCCGATCATGGACACCTGGTTCCAAAGCGAGACCGGCTCTCAGGTCATAGCGCCCCTGCCCATAACTCCGCTCAAGCCCGGCTCGCCCAGCTTCGCTCTGCCCGGCTACAACGTAGAGGTAGTGGATGACAACGGCGCAAGCGTTCCCGCAGGCCGCACCGGCAATATACTCATAACAACGCCCTGGCCTTCCATGCTAAAAGAGGTCTACCAGGATCCGGCTGGGTACCTCGATACCTACTGGAATGCTTTTCCCGGCAAGTATCTCTCCGGAGACAAGGCCCGCGTGGATGGGGACGGATACATCTGGGCTCTGGGAAGAGGAGACGATGTCCTCAAGGTGGCGGGCCACAGGATATCCAATGCTGAAGTTGAGGCGTCGGCGAAGATGCACCCATCAGTTGCCGCCGCGGCAGTCGTGGGCAAGCCGGACAAGGTGAAGGGCGAAAGCATTGTGGTATTTGCCATCCTGAAGCCCGAGGCAGAGCCAAACGCCGCTTTGGAGAAAGATATCAAGAACTTTGTGCGAAAGTCCTTGGGCCCCATCGCCATTCCTTCAGATGTCATATTCGTCGCCGACATCCCCCGGAACAAGGCAGGAATGCCGGTCCGGTCGCTGATCAAGGCCAAAGCGCTGGGAGAGGCTCTGGGAGACACATCGGCAGTTGCCAACCCCCAGGCGCTTGATGCAATTCCGCTCCTTGTTAAGAAATAGAGCGGGATCTGATTTTTTTTTTTGGAATATTCGTTCATTACGATTTGGATAGCCCTCTTTCTACTAAGTTTTTTTTCCCATCCTTGCATAAAGATTTTATAATTTGAGCATCTAATATTAATACGGAATCAGGATCTTTAACCGGGGTTTAGGATTATGGGATTTATTAGTGAGTTTAAGGATTTCGCCATGAAAGGCAATGTCCTGGACATGGCGGTCGGTATCATAATTGGCGTAGCCTTTGGCGGCATTGTCAATTCGCTGGTAAAAGACGTCATCATGCCACCCATCGGCATGATCATGGGCGGCATAAATTTTGCCGATCTGTTCATAGTTCTGGATGGAAAGACCTATGCCTCTCTGGCAGCGGCTCAGGCGGCAGCCGCACCCACCATCAATTATGGTCTGTTCATAAATGCCATAATCAACTTCCTCATAGTCGCACTGGCCATATTCATGCTCATCCGCCAGGTAAATGCAGCTAAGAAAAAGCCGGCACCACCCGAGCCCAATAGCAAGGAGTGTCCCTTCTGCAAAGAAAGCATTCCCAAAGCGGCAGTCAAATGCTCGCATTGCACATCGGATTTGAAGTAAGGAGCTTTAGGAAGATTAATATGAATAATATGATGGTGGCAATATTATTATGCCTTATAATTCTGAGCCCCCTGTGCCTGGCTGAAGAGACCGATTACTATGACTGGAAGGGGCTCAAATCATTTGCTGCCAAGAACTACACAGAATCCATAGTCTATTTTGATAGGGCCATAAAACAGGATCCCACTTACATCGATGCCTGGCTGCATAAGGGCGATGCAGAGAGAGCGATGAAGGACTACAATGCCTCTTTGCAAAGCTACGAAGGTGCACTGCTAGTAAAAAACAACACAAAGGCGGCCTGGTCCGGGATAATTGAGGCCTATATCGCCCTGAACAATTATCGGCAAGCCGCAGAGGCAGCCGCCAAAGTGACGGAAATTGAGCCGAACCGGAAAGAGAACTGGCAAAAAGAAGGGAACCTCCGGCAGATGGAGGGCGATTATGAGAGTGCTCTGGCAAAGTACGATCGAGCCTTGAATTTGGATCCTAAATATGTTGATGCATTATACCGGAAGGCGCTCTCGAAAATGGCCCTGGGAAATAACAGCGAGGCTGTGAGCCTGTTAGATCAGGTCTTAACCCTGGACCCGAAACACAAAGCGGCCTACAATGTCCTGGGACTGATACTCGATGCGGAAGGCAAATATGCGTCGTCAAACGCCGCTTATGAAAATGCTTCCCGGATCGACCCCCTGTGGGCTTCGCCCAGGATCAATAATGTGCATAGCTTGCAGGCACTGGGGAAGATGGATGAGGCCATGAAAATATTTGTGACCATATAGGAAAAAGCCTTGAAGGTACTGACTTGAAATCAATTTCTATTTGCCTTTTAATTTGCATATTCATCACGAGCAGCTGTAGCTCCTGCCAGGATGCATCCATTTACTATGATAATCTGGCAGGCAAGCTGGTCTCAGCCAAAAACCTAAGCGAGGCCATGGACCTTTTCAATAAGTCATTGGATCAGAACTCATCAAACGTAAACGCCTGGATCCATAAAGGAAATGCTGAAAAAGCTTTGCGGGATTATAATGCCTCAATCCGGTCATTCAATCGAGCGACTATCCTGGACGGCAAAAGTGCTCCCGCCTGGACGGCGCTATCCGATGCATATTCGTTGGTCAAGGACTACGCCAACGCCACGGCGGCGGCAGCACAGCTTACCAGACTTGATCCCAAAAACAAGGCCAACTGGCTCAAGATAGGTACACTGAAACAGATGCAGGGAAATTTTGAAGATGCTAAATTGGACCTGGACAGAGCCATAGCAATAGATGCAAAATACAAGGATGCCCTTTACAGGAAAGCACTATCTGAGCTTTCCGCCAACAACACCAGTCAAGCCATTGAACTGCTTGATAAAGTCATAGTCATCGACGGCAAATACAAGCAGGCCTATAATGCCAAAGGCCAGATACTGGAAATGCAGGGCGATTATGAGGGAGCAATTGAGGCATATGATAGGGCTCTTCAGATAGATGCAAAGTGGTCGCTGGTCCTGACCAATAAAATGCACGCCTTGCTGGCGACGGGCAGACAAAAAGAGGCTGTGGATATTCTTTTGAGGATATAAGAATGGTCACTCTGAAGACGAACGGTATTCCTGGCTATGCATTGATCGTAATGCTCATCGTGCTCATAGCGCTCCTAATAGTTCTGGCCGGCCCGGCCGGGGGGCAGGTAGGGGGGAGAACGGGCACTGAAGAGTTGCTGAATAATCTTACCCACAAGGATGCCAAGATCAGAGGCGAGGCTGCCTGGGCTTTAGGAAAAAGCGGTGAATGGAGGGCGGTAGATCTATTGATAAAGGCTCTGGAGGACAACAACAGCAACGTTCGTGAGTGGGCGGCATTAGCCCTTGTGAAGATCGGCAGTCCCTCCATTGAGCCATTAACGGCGGCTTTGAAGAGCAAAAACGACTCAGTCAAGTGGCAAGCGGCTGCTGTACTGGGGCTGATAAACGATTCCAATGTCACAGAGGCGCTTTCCTATGCCCTGGAGAGCAATAACAGCACAGTTCGCTACTATGCAGCCGCAGCTCTGGGACAAATCAGAGACAACAGGACCCGAGATGCTCTTATTTCCGTATTGGGAGACGGCAATGAGACGGTCCGAAATGAGGCCGGATGGGCCTTGAGATCAGTGGAAGGAATAGGGGCAACTGAATTACTCATAAAGCTCTTGAAGGACGAAGACCCAAACAGGCGCATGGGAGCGGCGCAGGCGCTGGACCATCTGGTAGATGGGCAGGCTGCTCTGCCCTTAATAGAGGCCTTGCAAGATCGTGAGCCTGGTGTGCGGTCCGAGGCGGCAACTGCTCTGGGGCGGCGGGGCGACAATCAGGCTATAGTGCCATTGATTGGAATTCTGGCAGATCCTGAGGAGCGGGTTAGAAGGGATGCCATAAAAGCCTTGACGGCAATAGGCAGGCCGGCGACGGAATCATTGATTCTGGCTTTGCATGAATCGGACAATATCACCCGGGCGGGAGCGGCACAGGCGCTGGGACAAATAGGCGAGGAAAGAAGCATAGAGCCGCTGATTTGGGCCTTTAAGAATGGTGACCGCCCGGTACGACATGCGGCTGTTGCGGCGATTGCCGGGATAAATAAGAGCCTTGCCGTGTCGCCTCTTATACAAATTTTGGGCGACCAGAATCTGCAAAGCGATCTGAGAGCTGATGCGGCATGGGCGCTGGGGGAGATGGATGATCCTAGAGCTAAAGAGCCCTTGATCTTTGCCATGTCATACGACAAAGATAACAGCGTGCGAATGAGCGCCGCCCGGGCCATGAAGAAAGTCATGAGAACCATATTTAAATAATATAACATCAATTTGGAGGAATAGTAATGAAAATACTAGGCATATTGGTATGCATTTTTCTATTGAGTGCTATTTGCATGGCAGAAGAGACGGAATATTTTGACTGGAAAGGGTCCAAGCTTTATGCCACCAAGAATTACACGGATGCACTGATCTATTTCGAAAAGGCTCTCAGCCAGGATCCTGGCTACATTGACGCCTGGATTCATAAAGGAGACACCCAGAGAATTCTTAAAGACTTCAATGGCTCTATTGCATCCTACAATGCCGCCCTGCAGATAGACGGTAAGAAGGCAGTGGCCTGGTCGGGGATCACGGAAGCCTATACGGCCATGAAAGACCTAACCAATGCCTCGATTGCCGCAGCCAAGACCACAGAACTTGATAACAGTAAAGCAAATTGGCTCAGGGAAGGAAATCTGCTACAAACGCAGGAGATGTACCAAGAGGCTGTCACTAAGTTCGAAGGCGCCCTAACTGTAGATCCTATTTACAAGGATGCTTTATACAAAAAGGGAATCATGCTCATGGCCCTGAGCAACTTACCCGAGGCTGCGAAGCAATTCGATCAAGCTTTGCAGGCAGATCCCAATTTTAAGCAAGCCTATGTAGCCAAGGGAGTAATTCTGGAGGCTAATGGAAAGTATGTGGAGGCAGAGCAGGCTTACGACAAGGCTCTGGAAATAGATCCCGTTTATGCCCAGGCGCTAGCATATAAGATGCACGTCTTGCTGGTATTGAAGAAGCCGGATGAAGCTATGCAGATATTCGTGAAAATCTGAGAAGCCATAAACGGCATCCCCAGTCGGCCTTTAATCAGGCAAGACAGCAAAAGAGCAGGGATATGCGGGCTAATTCCTTTTTCTATTTTTTTTCGATGCCCTTGAAACCACAAAACCACGATCCTCTCCACCTGGGTATCCGTGGACCTTGAATTTCATCAGTCAAAAAACGGCGGCGCACCTGCGGTAGCAAGCTGCCGGGCATGCGAGGCGTTGCCCCATGAAAAATTGCAAAAAAATCGCAAACTACGTGAACTACCGCGCCCTGTTGGGCATGGCTTCCCACTTCATTGCCAAAACTTGCATCACAGACACGTGATGTAGAGGTTTTGACTCGATGGGCGCTACGGGCTGTTCCATCCCTGTGAGAAGTATGTTCCTGGAAGCATTGTAGTCTCGATTGCATGAGAATCCGCAATAATGGCACTCATGCACTCGAATAGACAAGTCTTTCTTCACAATGCATCCACAAGCGGAACACCGTTTTGTAGTGTTCCTGGGATCTACCTTTATCAGCTCTCGACCAGCACTTTGAGCCTTGTACGAAAGCATGAATATGAACTTAGACCAGGATGCATCATGAATGCTGCGATGCATACCACTATTATGGCCTTTCTCTTTTAGACCTTTGACATCAAGATCTTCAACACAAATGATATCAAAGTTATTGATATAGGTCCGAGATAACTTATGCAGGAAATCATCTCGTTGGCAATTGATTCTCTTATGCAGCTTAGCGATCTTATCCTTGATTGTTTTGCGATTATTTGAGCCCTTAGCAGCTCTGGCAAGTTTTCTTTGCAGCTTTGCCAGTTTATCCGCCGCGTGGTCTCCACATCTTGGATTCTCTATTTCATTACCTTCAGAATCAACCACGAAAGAAGTTAGACCTACATCCAGACCTATTGCTTCCTCCGTTTTCGGTAACGTTTGGGGTTCTTGATCTGTCTGGACTATGGCGAACCATCTCTTGCCTTCTCTCTTGATTATGACGGCTTTGACGCAACCTTCGATCTTTCGATAGATCTTGATCCGCATATCTCCGATCTTGGATAGATGCAATAGGCCGTGATCTTGATCGACCTTGAAACCAGATTGGTTGTAATTCAGGGTGTTGTACCAGCCATATCCCTTGAAGCGGATATGTCCGATCTTTCTACCATTCTTCTTTGATGCAAAGAGTCCTTTGATGTTAGACCAAAGAGTGTAATTCACCATCTGAAGAACTTTGGAGTAGACCAGATTCAGCTTCGGATTTATGAGCTTCAAAGAAGGAATCATGTTCTGAGTGTCATATGTTTTGAGCTTGATGCCCCTTTCTTTAGCAGCACTCAGGTCTTGAAGAAGCTGATTATAGAGCCATCTACAAGCATCCAAATTCTCCGCTAACTTCCACTGGGAAATTTTATCTGGGAAGATAGGATACTTATAGCTAATTATCAACGAACGCTTGCATGAAGGGATGATATTTATATCAAATGCATGCAGAGCGAAAGTAATTCAAGGGCAAAGGACTCCACTTTCATCCTGTGGCTGACGTTGTCAGCCACTTCCCCGGGCTTGCAGTCCGGGAGACCACCCTGAAGGATGGGGACTTACCGATGTTTCGACTTCTCGTCGAAACTCTCGCTGACCAGCGGTCAGCGAAATTCGTCCTTCGCAATCCTACAAGTAAATCATAATAGAAAGCAGGTGCAAGAAATACATGAATGAAGGAGAAAGCGTCAGGCTGAAGGTTTCCGAGGCCAATCAGGGCGATGTAGGAAAAGGCATAGTCAGGATTGGTGAGGATTTCCTGGAGAAAATAGGCGCGCGTCCCTTAGATATCGTGGAACTGTTAGGTTCAAGGCCAACGGCGGCTTTGGCTGTCAGTGCCTATTCCCAGGATCAGGGCATAGACATGATCAGGATGGACGGCCTGATCAGATCCAACGCCGGAACGAGCATAGGCCAGTATGTAGAGGTCAAAAAGGCGGTCTGGAACGAGGCCAAGCATGTAACCTTAGCTCCCGTCACGCAAGGGATGCAGATCTTTGCTCCAGGAGACGTCCTCACCAAGGTCTTCAATGGCCGGCCACTGACAAGAGGAGATGTCATCTCCACCACCAGCGTCCGAAAGCCGCCCACCGACTCCATGGGCCGGGAGACCATGTTCGAAGAGATATTCCGCGGCTTTTTGGGGGCTCAAGCCTTTGGCCTGGGCGAGATCAAGCTAAGAGTGATCTCCACCAGCCCGGGTGGAATTGTCAAGATCACGGAAGGAACCGATATTGAACTCTTGCCTCAGGCCGTGGAGACACCAGAGCGCTCTGTGCCATCTGTAGTTTACGAAGACGTTGGCGGCTTGAAGCCGGTAATAACCAAGGTCAGGGAGATGATTGAGCTCCCCCTCAAGCATCCCGAGCTCTTTGATCGCCTGGGAATTGATCCGCCCAAGGGCGTTCTCTTGCACGGACCGCCCGGCACAGGAAAGACCATGCTTGCCAAAGCTGTGGCCAATGAGAGCGAGGCCTACTTCATAAGCATCAACGGCCCGGAGATCATGTCCAAGTATTACGGTGAGAGCGAGAAGGCGCTGCGGGATTTGTTCGAAGAGGCGGAGAAGAACACCCCGGCCATCATCTTCCTGGATGAACTGGACTCCATCGCTCCCAAGAGAAGCGAAGTCACAGGCGAGGTGGAAAGGCGCGTTGTGGCTCAGCTCTTATCCCTCATGGACGGCCTGAAAGAGAGGAAGAACGTAATAGTAATCGGCTCCACCAACCGGCCTGAGGCGCTGGATATGGCCTTACGTCGACCGGGCAGATTCGACCGAGAAATTGAGCTTGGCGTTCCTGATATGGAAGGACGCATGGAAATCTTCCAGATACACACGCGCGGCATGCCCTTGCACGAGGATGTGGTCCTGGAGGACTTTGCCAAGAGAACCTACGGCTTTGTGGGCGCGGATATATCCGCTGTGGGCCGGGAGGCGGCCATGAATGCCCTGCGCCGCATCCTTCCTGAGATAGATCTGGAAGAGCCGACCATTCCCAAGGAGATTCTGGACCGGCTCATTGTGCAAAAGGATGACTTTGAGGCGGCCATGCGAGAGGTTTCCCCTTCCGCCATGCGAGAGATTTTGGTAGAGGTTCCAAATGTGAGCTGGGAGGACATTGGCGGCCTGGAAGATGTCAAGCAGCTTCTGGTGGAGGCAGTGGAGTGGCCGCTTAGAAACGCGGAGAGCTTCCGCCGCCTGGGCATTGATGCTCCCAAGGGAATTCTGCTCTACGGGCCGCCGGGCACAGGCAAGACCATGCTGGCCAAAGCCGTGGCCAATGAGAGCGAGGCCAACTTCATCACCGTCAAAGGATCTGCGCTCCTCTCCAAGTGGTATGGAGAGAGCGAGAAGAGAGTGGAAGAGATCTTCAAAAAAGCAAGGCAGGTGGCGCCTTCCATCATCTTCCTGGACGAGCTGGATGCGCTGGTGCCCAGGCGTGGCGGCGGTGGGGCAGGCGAGCCGCATGTCACAGAGCGCATTGTAAACCAGCTCTTAAGCGAGATGGACGGCCTGGAGGAGTTGCACGGAGTAGTAGTAATAGGAGCTACCAACCGGCCGGATATCATCGATCCGGCGCTGCTCCGGCCGGGACGTTTTGACGAGTTGATCCTGGCCCCTGTTCCCGACAGGGAGTCACGCCAAAAGATCTTCCAGGTGCACCTGAAAAAAGCACCTCTGTCGGATGATATCAACATCGACGAGCTGATCGATCTCACTGATCAGTACACAGGAGCCGATATCGCCGCAGTGGTGCGTAAAGCGGGGCGCCTGGCTCTGCGAGAAGATATGGCCGCAGAAAAGATCATTCAGAAGCATTTCCTGGCGGCAATCCAGGAGATTGGACCTTCCGTTACGCCCGACACCATGAAGTACTATTCCAAATTGGGAACGGAGCTACGTAAGAAGGCCTCTAGAGAGGTGGAGCGCGGGGAGATGTACGCCTGAGGGAGGCATCTCATATACAGAAAAGCGGGGAGGGAATAGACTGAAACTGCATATCATCAGGGGACCTGTTCTGTCGGGAAAGACCGATCATCTGGTCAAAGAGCTGGAGCAAGCTCACCGCGAGAATCCATTATCACACACATTTCTGGGGCCTTCCGGAGTATTTGTAAAGGAGTTCTCAGAGTGGTTCTCAAGACGCCTGAATTCATCTATCTCGAGGAGCAGTTTCCTGGTCATCGACCAGTTTGCTGATGAGGTCTACAGCCATGCTCACCCCGAAATGATATATGTAGATATGCACCTGCAGAAGGTGTTTATTGCCAATATTCTCGGATCGGCAACCCAAAAAGAGCTGGGACCCTTTTATCCGCTCAAAGATTCCCTGGGATTGGTAGGATTTGTCGCCGAGGCGGTGATAGAGGCCAAGGACGATGGAGAGGCTGCCCTTATGGCAAGGCTGGCCAACGATACCGCCCGCTCTCTTGTCCAATTTGCACTTGAGGAGCTTAAAGTCAGTTATGGGGCTAACCTCTTTGACACCTTTGATGCTTACTGCAATATTGACGCTGAGGAAATAAGAGATTATGTAGCGTCCCGCTTTGGCAAAAGGCTTTTTCTCGACGGGTTCACCAATCTCTCCTGGGCTCAGATGATCTTCCTTTCTAAAATCATTCCCATGTTTCATGAAACTTTCAT
>SESF01005457.1_pt1 | contig 32538 bp, 19 predicted proteins | sample 3171521 | NCBI WGS metagenome assembly SESF01 (sample SAMN10866945, study PRJNA518727) | freshwater metagenome | biome: subpolar coniferous forest; feature: holomictic lake; material: water; isolation source: holomictic Lake 227, 6 m and 8 m depth | place: Canada: near Kenora, Ontario | collected...
TCGGAACTGCGCCCCCTTGTTGAATCGTACCCATCGGCATCTTCTTCTTGATAGGGGGGGAGGCATTAGGTTATAGTATGACCTCAATATGGATGCGCAACAGATTGAAACAAAATTAAAGCAGATGGTTGTCGAACGGCTCTTTCTGAGTATACCGCCAGAGTCGATCGACACGGACGCGTCATTGGTGAAGACTTATAACGTGGACTCTGTTTGTCTGTTGGAGCTGGTTGTCGGGCTGGAGGAAGCCTTCGGGGTTGTTATTGAGGACGACGCCTTCGATTTTCGTCATTTTTCCTCCGTCGCCACATTGCGCGACTTTGTAAAGGCCCGATTATAATGTCTGTAGAAATATCGTTAGCACTGACCCCTGAAATTGCGGCTCAACATGACCGCCTTGTTGCGGCTGCTGCCCAGCAACTGAGCATGTCCGTGGATCAATTGATCGCGGTGCGTGTGCGCCGACGCTCGATTGATGCGCGTCGCAAACCCATTATCATTAATCTCGTGCTGGAGGTGTTCACTGATCCGGCGGAGACGATCAATAAGCCGCAGTTTGAATACCCAGATGTCTCTGCCAAGCCGGCGGTCTATATTGTGGGTTCAGGCCCAGCGGGATTATTTGCGGCACTTCGCCTGATTGAACTCGGTTTCCGTCCGATTGTGTTGGAACGTGGACAGGATGTGTCCACGCGCAAACGTGACATTGCGCTATTACAACAGACACAGGAGCTGAAGCCAGAATCCAACTATTGTTTTGGCGAAGGCGGCGCCGGGACCTTTTCCGACGGTAAGTTGTACTCGCGGTCCAAAAAACGTGGAGATAACGACCGCGCGTTAGCTCGGCTCCATTTTCATGGCGCGCCTGAAGAGATCACCTACGAAGCGCATCCGCATATCGGCTCGGACCAGTTACCGGCGATTGTCGCGAATCTTCGTGAGACCATTCAGACGGCCGGCGGAGAGGTCCGCTTTGGCGTACGCGTTGCCGAACTGCTGATCCAGAATCGCGCGATTTGCGGACTCAAGACCGCGGCAGGAGAGACGATTGAGTGCCAGGATGTCATTCTGGCGACCGGACATTCAGCGCATGACCTTTATGATGCGTTGAAGCGTCAGGGCGTGAGACTTGAACCAAAAGCTTTTGCCATGGGCGTGCGCATTGAACATCCGCAGGCTTTGATTAACGCGATTCAATACCATCGTGAACCGGGGCAGATCCCCTTTCTGCCGACTGCGGCCTATTCGCTCGTGCATCAGGCAGAGGGGCGCGGGGTTTACTCCTTCTGTATGTGTCCCGGTGGATTTATTGTTCCGGCTGCGACCACGCCAGAGACGATGGTAGTGAATGGGATGTCGCCGGCGCGGCGCAACACCCCCTTTGCCAATGCGGGGCTTGTGGTTGAAATTCGTCTTGAAGATATAGACGGTGGGGTCTCGCCAGATCCACTGGCAGGTTTGCGCTATCAGCAACGTCTGGAGAAGCTCGCCTTTCGGAATGGGGGAGGGGGTCAGGTAGCACCCGCGCAACGGGTCAGCGATTTTGTTTTTGAGCGTGTCCCTCGCGATTTACCCGAGACCTCTTATTTGCCGGGGCTGGCCATCTCGCCCTTGCACGATTGGTTGCCGCGCGCGCTTCGTACCCGTCTTCAAGAGGGGATCAAAGCCTTTGACAATAAGATGCGCGGCTTTCTCACCCAGGAAGCCATTGTGGTGGGAGTCGAGTCGCGGACATCCTCGCCTGTGCGCATTCCGCGCGATCCCGAAACCTTCCAGCATGTTGAGATTCAAGGACTCTACCCCTGTGGAGAAGGAGCCGGATATGCAGGCGGAATTCTCTCTTCAGCGCTTGACGGTGAAAATAGTGCGATTGCGCTTGTACAGCGGCGAGAGGGCGAGAGGTGCTAGAAAAAAGAAATTTTTATTGAAACGCGATTGACATGGGTACCCGATTAAGGTAATATGGCAAACCTTTTTGTGAAAAGTTAGGAAGAGACAAGATAGGTTGAAAATGATGAAGACGTTTATCCCAGAAAATCCAGGAGTCGCCCGTGGTTGGCAACTGGTCGACGCGGCTGAAAAGCCGTTGGGCCGCCTTGCGGTCAATATAGCCAATGCTTTGCGCGGTAAAACAAGCGCGAAGTTTAGTCCCAGCGTGGATACAGGTGATTTTATGATTGTCGTCAATGCGGAGAAAGTTCGCCTGACGGGTCGTAAAATGACACAAAAAGAATACCAGCGTTATTCTGGTTGGCGGGGTGGTTTAAAGACCTTCACTGCAGAAACCATGCTGGAGAAGCATCCCGAACGCGTCATTATGGAAGCGGTTTGGGGTATGTTGCCGAAGAACAACATCAGCCGTTGGATGATGACCCGTATCAAGGTTTATCGTGGTGCCGAGCATCCGCACGTTGCGCAGAAGCCGGTTGCGGCAGCGTTTTGATGTAGTCGCTTCACTAAGGAAGAGGTAAAAGATGGCAAAAGAAATTTCAGCAGGAACAGGACGTCGTAAAACAGCGGTCGCGCGTGTACGCTTGGTTCCTGGTAAAGGTCAGTGGACGGTCAATGACGTTGCAATTGAAGAATACATTCATAGCGAAGCCATGCGTCAGTATTTGGCTCAGCCTTTGGCCATGACGGGTCAAGAAGGCAAATATGATGTGCTCGTCTCTGCAAAGGGCGGCGGCATCAGCGGTCAGTCCGGTGCAATTCGTCATGGGTTATCCCGCGCATTGATTGCGGCGGATGAAAGCCTTCGTGACGTTTTGAAGAAGGCAGGATGCCTGACACGTGACTCCCGTATGAAGGAACGTAAAAAACCAGGTCAACCTGGTGCCCGCAAGCGCTTCCAGTTTTCGAAGCGTTAGTCGTATCGGTCTTCATATTTTGTTGAACATACGGGCGCCGCTTCCGCGGTTTGCCCGTATTTTATTTTTATCATTATGTCTTTAAAATTTTTAAAAAAGCTAGCTGACAAGATACTGGGAAAAGTCTCTGCCGAAAAACCGGCGCCAAAGAAGACGGAATCCAGAGGTGCCGCCCATGGCCGTGGCGGAGTTGCCCATGACAAGCGTGAACGCCCTAGTCAGAAACATGACTCGGATGGTAAGGGTAGTCGGTGGGCGTCGCGTACGTCGCGTACCCCAGAGCGTTCTGATCGTTCCCGCGATGCGAGAACAAACGATGCGGGTCGGTCCGCGAGAGACGGGGATCGTCCACGCCAACCGCGTGGAGGCGCCCCTGCCGGGGAAGCCGATCGCTATAGTCAGCCACGCGGAGGCGGACAACCGCATCCCCAAAGCGAAAGACCTTTGCCTCCACGGGGACCGCGTCCCGAACGTCCTCCTCGTACACAGGAGGCCACGAGCACCCGGCCGCAAGAAGCGTCTGGCGAGCGTCGTTACGAATCCTCACGCACAGGGGAACATTCAGCTCCACATCGCGCACGTTCGGTGGCACGTCCAGGCGGACATTCCCGTTCTGAACGGGATCCCGGCGAGCGTATGAATACGGCTTCCAGTGCGCAGCGTCCTGGGGGGGCGATTGGTGAAGTCGAAGTCGAGAAGCGTCGTGTCGGTCATGCGGCCTGGACGTTGGATCTCTTCCAGGTCCCTGAAGTAGAAGGCAAGAAGCGTTTTCATGACTTTGACTTGCCGGCTGAAATTATGCATGCCGTGGCGGACAAGAATTTCCAGTATTGCACGCCCATCCAGGAGATGAGTCTTGAGCATGCGCTGGCGGGTAAGAATGTGGCAGGTAAGGCGCAGACGGGTACGGGAAAGACGGCAGCATTTTTGGTCGCCATCCTGACGCGTTATTTGCGGACGCCCGAAGGCCGCGCAGATAAAGGCGGACGGCCACGCGCACTGGTGATCGCGCCGACGCGTGAACTGGTGATTCAGATCTGTAAAGATGCCGATGAACTGGGCAAATATTGCGGACTCCGTTCGCTGGCCGTCTATGGTGGCATGGACTATGAACGCCAGAAGCGTGAAGTCACGGATGCGCCGGTGGATCTGCTGGTGGCCACGCCCGGACGTCTGTTGGACTTTGTCCGGTCACGCGTGATTGATCTCTCCATGGTGGACACGTTGGTCATTGACGAAGCGGACCGTATGCTCGACATGGGCTTTATTCCAGATGTGCGCACGATTATCCGTCGCTTGCCGCCGAAGGAAAAGCGGGGCACCATGCTTTATAGTGCGACGCTTTCTGAAGACGTGATGAAGCTGGCAGCGCAATGGATGGAAGAGCCAGTCCGTGTGGAAACTGAAGTGGAGCAAGTCACGACCAAGACCGTGAAGCAGGTCGTGTATGTTGTGACCTCGGATGAAAAGTTTACCGTGCTGTACAACCATATTCTGCAGTATCCGGAATCGCGTATTCTGGTTTTCTGTAATCGGCGGACCACCACGGAGGACGTGGCTGAGAGCTTGGTGCGCCGGGGTGTACGTTGCGAGACATTGAGTGGCGATGTGAATCAGAACCGTCGCTTACGCGTACTGGAAGATTTTCGTTCAGGCAAGGTGCGCATTGTTGTGGCGACGGATGTCGCGGGGCGTGGTTTGCATGTGGATGATATTGGGTTTGTGATTAACTTCGATTTCCCTTATGCGCCTGAAGATTATGTGCATCGCATCGGACGTACGGGACGTGCTGGCGCGAGCGGTGTCGCGATTTCATTCGCGGATGAGGATGAGTCATTCACGATTCCGGAGATTGAAAAGTTTATTGGCGAAGAATTGAAGTGCACGATCTTGAAGCAGGATGATCCTCTGCTTGCGCTTATACCCAAGGTGTTACGCCAAGAGCATCATCGGGAACAGCCGTCAGGAGCCGCGTCGGTTCCGTTGGCTGAGCCTCTCCAGGCGCAAGTCGAAATTCCTGTCGGGGAAGAACAAGCTCCGGCTGTTTTTGTACCGGAGATACTTCCAGTACCCCCTGCGGTTGTCGAAGTTGCGCCTTGTGTGGCGGCAGAGGTAGTCCAGCCCGTTGTTGTTCAGCCCGTTTCAGAGAAACCTGTAGAGCATAAACCTTCGTACCCTCCCCGTCCGCCTGTTCGTGCGGCCGTGCCTGAGGCCGTGCCGTTGTATAAGCCAGTGGCCGCGACGCGTCCGGGACGTTTTTCAGAGGAATGGGTGCCTGGCGGAGATAAATAACGGATAGACGGAAACTGGGTTATTGTGATATAGTTTTTTTTAGGAGGTTAAGATGAACAAATTTGCATATTGTATGATGACGGGTATCGTGGGCATGATTGGGGCTGTTTATGCTGAGACGGTTGCGATTTATCAGGTGACTGATATGGCGGGACAGTCCGAGCATCAAGTCATGAACAAAGAAGCGTCTACAAATTTGGCCGCGCAAATCAAGGAAGAGGCCAAGGTGTTTCCAGTGATTCTCGCGACTGCGAAAAAGGAATGGGAAGCGAACAAAGAAAATAAGATCCCCTTTCCTGTGGCGAAAATCAAATTACGTACGGTGAAAAAAATCGGATCAGATTTTTCGAACAAGGATGCGGCGGAGAAGAAGATGGGGCAGATTGAGTCGCGCGCGTCAGAGAAGCTTGCTGAAGCGGAAAAAGAAAAGACTTCAGGACGTAATAATAAGAAGCAAAAGCCCGATCCTGAAGTCATAGCAAAAGAGACCTTAAAGAACACGCTGGTCAACAACGCAATCAATGACGTCAATAAACGTATGGCGGAAAAACTTGGCCGGGAAGTTCCGATGTTTGGCTTTATATCCTCTTCCGAAAAGAAGGAAGATAAGAAAGAAGTGAAGAAGGAAGTAAAGAAGGAAGTCGTTAAGGAAGCGAAGAAGGAAGACAAGAAGGACGTGAAGAAAGACGTGAAGAAGGATGCCGAGAAAAAGTAGGCAATCTATATTGTTAAATGACAACTCCTCACTCCGATTGCTTCAACGGCATCCTGCTTGTTGATAAGCCCGTAGGACCTACGTCGCATGACGTAGTCCATAAAATCCGCAGGACCTTTAAAATAGAAAAGGTCGGTCATGGCGGTACGCTTGATCCCAATGCGACAGGCTTGCTGATTATTTTGCTGGGTAAAGGCACGAAACTTTCCGATCAGATCATGGGGGGGGATAAGGCGTATAGTGGTGTGATGCGCTTAGGTCGTGTCACGAGCAGCCAGGATTGCGACGGTGCGATTCTTTCAGAGCATCCTTTTGAGCATATCACGCAAGAGCAAGTCGTTGCGGAAATGAAAAAACTCGAAGGGGATATCTATCAGATGCCACCCATGGTTTCTGCGATTAAGATGAATGGCGTTCCGCTGTATAAGCTTGCCCGTAAAGGCGAAGAAATTGAACGCAAGCCGCGCTTGGTGCATATTTATCGCTACGCCCTGACAGCTTGGAACTCTCCTCTGATATCTTTCGTTGCGGATTGTACCAAGGGAACCTACGTGCGTACGCTTGCGCATGATGTGGGACAAACTCTCGGCTGTGGCGCATCACTCGATGCCCTGCGCCGTGTTAAATCCGGCGATCACGATGTCAAAGACGCATTGCCCTTTGACGATGTTCTCGCATTGACCCCTGAGCAACTCGCGGCGCGAGTGATTCCGCTTGCGCAGGCACTGGCATAGGGATGCTCACCTATAATTTCAAAAAATTGCCTTATTGCCTTATTGCCTTATTGAATTCGTGGGGTTCGTGTATTTCGGATGCTAAAAAGGTACTCTTTTTGCTTCTGCTTCCGCGAGGCGATACTGTTGACGGAAGAAGGCCGTCCAGGTGTGAAGGAGGACGGCACGAGGAACGCTAGCATAGTCAGTGATGGCGGTCTTCCACGTGAGTGGAGTAGGGGTGTCCGGCAGCGCTTCAAGCAACGCCATGGCTTTGGGGTTCGCCGCGGGTCCGCCATGCGCAAGAATAGCGCGCCAGGCAGCTTTTAGTTCATCGCCAGAATCCATACACATCGCACGGATCAGGTCACGCTGCATGCCGAAGTGCATCGACGTCCAGCGGGGACTGTAGTGGAAGGATTGTGCGAGATTATAAGCATCCGTATCAGGCTGCCACAGCGGATCGGAGAGATAGGGCTTGTGTGCCTCGGATGCCTTCTGGATGACAGGATCTTTCGAGGGATAAAAGTCGCGCCGGATCGGCAGGCGGCGTAACGCAAAGCGTGTCGGTCCGCCTGGCGTTCCCGGCTTGTAGTTCCAGATCTTCTGCCCCTCTTCACTCAGAATATATTCGATGAAGCGTACTGCCAGTTCGCGGTGCGGTGCGCCGCGCAGGAGACTGATCGGATCTGCATTGACGCTTGAACCGGATTGCGGATTCACATAGCGGACAACAGGTTCCCGCCCTGCGGGCGTGGACATCTCAGCTTGGAAACGTCCCATAAAATCAATGGAGAGCCCCGCTGCCGCAACGCCCATGCTGATGTCGACTGGGATCTTGGAGGCGGAGTCGCTGAAGTAGCGCGCATTGGCGCTGATGCGGCGAACGAGCGTGATCCCATTGTGCCAACCCTTTTCAAGCGCCTCTTGGTAATTGGCAGGGATGAAGGACGGCAACTCTCCAGGATTAGCCTTGAAGTCAGCGATGGAGGCTTCATACTGCACGATATGCTCGTGCGTGAATCCTGCAGCTTGCACCGCCTTGGTGCATTGTGCATGGATAATCATCTCAAAGACCTTGGCCATGCTTCCGCTCTTGGTCGGATCGGCCAGCGCAAGTTGTCCCACATAGCGCGTGTCCGCTAAGTCTTCCCAGGTTTGAGGCGGATGCGTGATGCCAAGATCACGCAGACGATCCGTGTTGTAGCAGATGCCGAAGGCGCTGAGCACGGTACCGTAATAGGCCTGATCACGCCACACTTCGCCATTGAGCTCCTGAGGAATGAGGATCCGATTGTTGCTGTCAACAAAGAGTCCTATGGGTGGTTCATTTGTACCCCAGGCAGGGACTGTCAATCCCTGGCGTTGGGCTTTACTGTGATCAAAGGGGCCGCCGCCAAAGAAAAGATCAATATGACAACTGATGTTTTTAGCAGTATCCTGCTCGCGGAACATCTCCCACAATTGGCGATCAGCCGGTGTTGTCGGCGGCTTTAATGCGAGAACGACATCCGCCCCGTGTGCGGGCCAAATGATCGACTCGGCTCTAAAGAATTGTTTGGCTGAGCGGCTATATTCAGCGGCGAGGTAGCGCATGATTTCCGTTGTGCCGCCAATGGCACGCCAATCAATGCGCACGGGCTTGCCATACTCTTGCTCATGCCAGGCTGAAAAGGCACGGCTGAATTCTTGACGGATAGCTTCATTATGAGGCGTGACAATGACCAACTCAGGATCGCCTGGCTTCCAGATATCGACGGATACATTGCGTCTAAACAGGAATGGCAACGCAATGACAACCGCGGCAATCAACAGAATAATGAATTGTTTCATGAGCCATTAGTTTAGCAACCCCAGCTACGTCCGTCAATTTGTCAAATGACACTATTAAAAGTTCGTGATGACGAGAGATGGGGTCTTATGCTATTGTAGAAAAATGAAAATACAAACCATCTTGTGTATCTGTGCCCCTTTGTTTGCTGGAACGCTGCTGGCGATGAATAAATTACCAGCACCTGCAACGTTTGTTGAGTTGCCAGAGGGAAAGGCCTTCATCATGGAGGCAAAGACTCCGGCAGCGGGTAAGCCGTGGGTCTGGTATGCGCCGACACTGGCCATGTATCCGAATCAGGTCCACGCCTGGTACGTCGAGCGCTTCTTGGCGAAGGGCATCAGTGTTGCGGGAATCAATCTTGGCGAAGTGCGAGGTTCACCTGCGAGCAGCGAGAAATTTACAACGTTCTATAAGGAGATGGTCAAGCGCGGCTATTCAAAGAAGCCGCTCTTGCTCGGGCAGAGCAGGGGCGGACTCATGATGCTGACCTGGGCGATGCGCAACCCTGATAAGCTCGCAGGCCTTGCAGGTATTTATCCGGTCTGCAGTCTGACAAGCTGGCCTTTGAAAAACTCTAAAGATGTTGTGTTAAAAGATTATGGACTGACAGCAGAAGTTCTCTTGGTGGATATCAAGAAATATAATCCGCCATACAATCTCGCAGGACTTGCGGAAAAGAAGGTGCCGCTCTTCATGGTGCATGGAACTAAGGACACACTTGTTCCCTACGAAGACAATACCAAGCTGATCAAGGAGAGCTACGAGGCACTAGGCGGGCCTATCGTCGTGAAGATGATCGAAGGCAAAGGTCATCAGGAATCCGTGGAATTTTTCAAGTGCACGGAACTTGTTGATTTCGTGCTGAAGACAATTGCTGAGTAGGGAGTAATGGAATGATGGAATGCTGGAATACTGGAATGATGGAATGCTGGAATAGTGGAAGAAGAACCTGTCAGGAGGGCGGTCGGATCGACCGCCGGACGGCGATCCGCCGTCCCTCCCCAGAGTTGGTATCACGTCTCCCCCCATATTCCAACATTCCCATATTCCAACATTCCATTGAAGTTATCGGCAAGTATTTTAAGAGGCATGGCAGTCACGGCGTTCTTTTAGCTGCGTTCGTTATCGGAATGTCATTTTATTGTTTCTCAGTATGTGCGGCGCCATTGCCCATCGAGGAAGAATATACAGTGCGGCGCTGGGGAGTGGAGGATGGCTTGCCCGAGGGCACCGTCACCTCGGTTGCCCAGATGAACGATGGGTTTCTGTGGCTGACAACGCCCCGCCACATCGTGCGCTTCGATGGTCTGGTGTTCACGCCTTTTCCCGAGTCCTCCTATCCGAAAGACAAGCCCAAACGGTTCAACAGTATGATGCAGGATCGTAATGGACGGGTTTGGGTTTCTGGCGAAGATGGCATCCTGCGGTACGACGGCGTCTGCTGGACGCGTGTTCAAATCCGGCAGGACTTCACACTGTCCACGAATGTTGTTGTGGTTGTCACGCCAGATGGAGAATCTCGGCAACAGGTGAAAATGGAAATTTTCTGGGTTCGCCCGTCAGCGAAGGGTGAGATTTGGATGGCTTCTACGGTCGGGCTATTCCGCTTGGCTGACGACGACACCTTCGAAAGGATTGAGTGTTTGCCAAGAGGGGAAGTGTCTGACGGATTGATTGCAAAAGACCGGAGCAATGCACCTCTTTTTTCTTCGATTGATCTGGATCAGCGGGGGCGCTTCTGGATGGTCAGCGAAGGAAAGCTTTTCTGTTTTGACGGGGTCACGTCTGAGAGGATTCCTTTTCCATCAGGGGAGGGAAAGGAGCGTCTTTACTTAGTCAACGCGCGCGAAGGTGCCGTGTGGGGTTCACGGGTGGATGGCCGGCGTTTTCGTCTCGCGGGCGGGAAATGGGACGAGATCTTGCCTCCGGGTATGAGGATCTCGGCACTGCTCGAAACAGAAAAGGAAACCTGGATTGGGGCAGTCTCCGGCTTCTATCGATACCAGATGACTGAAGCGGGGCGGAACTGGCATATTTTACAAATTGAGGGCAACGATGCCATGCATGATGTGCGGTGTATTGTTCAGCCAGATCGGAAGTATATTTGGGTTGGAACAGGGATTGGTCTTTTTCAGTTGCGGGGGCGTATGGTCCAAATGAATAAGCAGACATACAATCTCGCTTTAACACAAGTGAATGCCATGGTACAAGATCAGACCGGGCGAATATGGGTTGCAACCAATGGCAAGGGTGTCGGAGTCGTGACAAACGGTATTTTTGAACCTGTGGCGCCGCTGCGACTATTTTTGGAAATGACGGTGTTTTCATTGGTCCCGAATGCATCCGGCGGAATCTGGGTTGGTACGAGAGGCGATCACCTTTGGCAGTTGATACAGAAGAATGAGGCGCGCCAATTCCGGACGAAAAGCAGTTTATCCTCACGGGTCATTACGACTCTTTTTCAGCGTCCTGGCGAGCCGTTGTGGATCGGGACGCGCGAAGGATTGCTCAAGATGGACGAGTTTGGGTGGTTAGTGCTTGCTGGGGGTCCCGAGGATACGATTCTGTCTATGTGCGGTGATGCGCAGACAAATCTCTGGGTCGGTACACAGTCCAACGGACTCTGGATGCGTTCTTCGGCGGACGTGTGGCGTCACTGGGGGGCTGCTGACGGCCTGCCGTCTGAAACAGTCCGGCAGGTGATGTGTGGGACGGACGGAACGGTCTGGGTGACAACCCCGCGCGGGATCGGGGTGATGTCGGGCAGCGACCTTCACCGTTTTGTGAGTATCGGAAAGGCTCAGGGATTGCCGGAGGAGGACATTCGACAGATTCTGGATGACGGCGAAGGGAATTTATGGGTGGGCGTCTGCCAGTCTATTTATCGAGTTTCAAAAACGGACATGTTGGGGGTCGCGCAGGCCCGCAGAACGTTTGTTTCAGTTCAGTCATTCGGTTCAGGTGACGGACTTGAAAGCGAATTGACGGGGGGCGATTGCGGTCCGCTTGCGATTAAAACGGACAAAGGTGAACTTTGGTTTTCAACACACAAAGGTGTGGCGGTCATTGAGCCAAAAAAATTGCAGATGGAGGAAAAGCGATCTCCGGTTTATAGCGCATTCATTCATGATGATCGGTTAAAAGATGGGATTGTCATTGAGGGTGTGACCGTATTTGAGTCTGGACATACGCAGGTTGGTTTTCAGTTTACAACGCCCTGTTTTTCCGCGCCTGAACAGGTACTGTTTCGCACCCGGCTGGAGGGTTTTGATACGGACTGGTCTTTGCCTGGGACAACGCGTGAACGCTTTTTTCAAAAGCTATCGCCTGGGCGGTACCGCTTTCATGTGTCAGCATCTTCCGTTGCGGGTAACTGGCGCGAACAAGAGAAGCCGATTGATTTTGTGATTCTCCCGTTCTTTTGGCAGACGGGATGGTTTCGCTTTTTGGTTGTCATGTTTGCCATGGGCATGACCGGTTTTGCCTCCGGAGCGCTGATGCGTGGTCGGGCACGGCGGAAGCTGGAGGAGGAGCGGGTACGGGCATTGGAGCGCGAGAAGACGTTGGAGCGTGAGAAGGCGTTGGAGCAGGAACGTTCTCGGATTGCAAAGGACATTCATGACGACATCGGCTCTTCCCTAACCCGCATCCTGTTGCACAGTAAGGCGGCCAGAAGCGAGATGAGCGGCCAGTCGACACGTCTGTCTGAACGGCTGGAAGCGATCGAGACCACCGCTGTTGACATGACCCGCGTGATGGACGAGATCGTCTGGGCTGTCAATCCCCGTAACGATACGTTTGATGGACTGGTGACCTATCTAGGTCGGTATGCCGAAGAGTTCCTGAAACTGGCAGGCCTCCGCTGCCGTCTCGACCTGCCACTGGACGTGCCAGTCTGGCCTGTGGCGGCTAAGGTCCGGCATGGACTTTTTCTGGCGTTCAAGGAGGCTCTGAACAATGTGGCTAAACATGCGGCAGCCAGCGTCGTACGCATTTCCGTTCGGACGCAGGATGACGGTTTTGAGTTGTCGATCGAGGACGATGGCAAAGGCTTTAAAACGGAACAGGGTGAGCGGGCGGGCAGAAGTGGTTTGGCGAACATGCGCAGCCGGTTGGCGGAAATCGGAGGGTCGTGTGTGATTGGAAGTGAGCCAGGGAAGGGCACGCGAATTTATTTTCGGCTGACGGAAAGGGTTTTATGAAAATACGGATTGCGATGGTGGAGGATGATGAGGGATTGCGGCAACTGGTGGCCGACTGGCTTGGACGCGAAAACGACATGTACGTGGTGGCTGAGTTCGGAGATACTGAAACTGCCGTGGCCCAGATGGCTTCATATAAGCCGGATGTGGTGCTGGTTGACGTCAATCTGCCCAATCAAAATGGGATCGAGTGCGTCCGTCAGCTTAAGCCGCTCCTGCCCGTAGCCCAGTTTGTGATGGTCACGATGTATGAAGACACCGACCTCATCTTCCAAGCCTTGACCGCAGGGGCGACAGGGTACCTGCTCAAGCGCTCCGTGGGTGATGAACTAGCACCGGCCATCCGGGAGGTCCATGCGGGTGGCTCGCCCATGAGCGGCCAGATCGCCCGCAAGGTGGTGCAATGTTTTCACGCTCCCATTTCCACGGTCCCCGTCACGGCCATACTGACCGAACGAGAAAAGCAGGTGCTGAAAGGGCTGGTCGAAGGTCAGCTTTACAAGGAGATTGCCGATGCCATGGGATGTGGCATGGGCAGTATCAATACCTACGTCCGCCGCATCTATGAAAAACTTCACATCCACTCCCGTAAAGAGGCCATCGAAAGATTTCACAAGAATGGGTAAGGGTAGGGTCCGGTCCGGCAGCGGCCGGACCGGATCTCGGTGAGCCGCAGCGTATTCGTGCCGTTCGCGCAATTCGGATGCTAAAAAGCATTTTGATCGGTTGATCCGCCTACGCGATGCCTACGGCGGACAGGCCGAGTGAGCGTAACTTGAGCGTTAAGCGTTCCCAAACTATTAACTTTTATCTCTCAATTTAATAAGGCAATCAGGCAATAACGCAATTCTCCCCCCCCCACCCCCCTTTCATATGATTTGTCATATGCTGACATCCTTGCCTTTTTCAACTGCGTTGGTATAAGATGTTAACATTCGAAGTAAATTCGATGGAGATTGTTTGTCATAACTCAAAGAGGAGTCATAATATGAAACAGAGCGTACAGAGTGTGCGGGCTTTTATTGTGAGTGCGATGCTGGTTGTTGCCGGGGCGGTCCAGGCCGACTACTACTGGGACATTAACGGCAATGGCGCCGGTGCGGGCGGGGTATCCCCTAACGGGATATGGGACGGGAGCAATCCTGCGGCCACGAACTGGAACACGAGTTCCAGTGGCAGCGGTGGCACCATTAACAATTTGACAACCAGCGGTGACACTGTTCATTTCTCCGCCGGCACCGATGCCACGGGATCCTTCACCGTGAAGGTTGTCAACACACAGCAAACCTCCGGCCTATTAGCCGACTATGGCTCGGTCAACCTGAGCGGTGGTGTGGTTAGTAATGTCTGGATTTCCGTAGGCACAGCCGCCGGCAAGGTGGCCTTGCTGAGCGTTTCCGATGGTTGCCAGCTCCTGATTACAGCTGGCGGGGGGCGTTGCCTTTTCGTCGGCAATGCTGCTGGCGCCAACAGTAACGGGGTTTATGTGGGAAGCACGACCGGAACCAACTCGATTTTGAGCACCTCTCCCAACAACAATGTACAAATCGGCTGTGGTGTGAATACCGGTAACTGGGTAAAAGTTGATCAAGGTGGTCTGCTGACAGCACAGCAACAGGTTTTGATTGGTAGCGCGAACAACTCGGTTGGTAACTTTCTCATCATCACCAACGGCGGCCAGTGCAGTGGTAGTACCGTGCAAATAGGTGCTTATACTGGCGGCAACAGTAACTGGGTTTATGTGGGAAGCACGACCGGGACCAACTCGACTTTGAGCGCCACCACCTCCGATGTGAACATCGGCGGTGGTGCGAGTACCGGTAACCGGGTAACAGTTGATCGGGGTGGTCTGTTGACAGCAGGGCAGTATTTTAAAATTGGTGACGCGGCCAACTCGGTTGGTAACTCGCTCATCATCAAAAAAGGCGGCCAGATCATCGCTGGTTCGCAAGGCGTGAATATTGGTAATAATGCCACGGCTAACAACAACGGGGTGACCGTGGCAGATGGCGGTATCATGACCAATATGCCTTGGATTAATCTTGGTTCAAAGGGTAATGGCAACTATTTGGTTGTGACTAACGGTGGGCAGGTCTCAACTAAGGATATGCTTTACCTAGGCGCAAGTGCTGGTGCCAACAGTAACTGGGTTTATGTGGGAAGCACGACCGGAACCAATTCGCTGTTGAGCCTCTCACAATATGATCTGGAGATCGGCTGTGCGGCTAACACCGGCAACAGGGTGATGGTGGATCAGGGTGGCGTGATGAACGTTAACAGGTATCTTCTTGTTGGTTATGGTGCCAATGCGGTTGGCAACTATATGATCATTACCAATGGTGGCTTAGTGGTCTCGCTTGATAGTTATGTCGGCGGCTGGAATGGTGGCGCCAGCAGCAACTTTGTTGTTATCGCGAGTTCGACGGCGTCGAACTCGGTGTGGAATCTGGTCAATAAGCCCCTTTATATCGGCAACAACGCCGGCGAGAATGGCAACTATATGAATGTTTTTGGCGGTGGAATGGCGACCAATATAAGCACCTTGACGGTTGGCGGTAACGCTACCGCGAGCGGCAATTATTTCAATCTTTCCGGTGGCGGCCTGTTGGAGATCAATACCGGTATTACGATGGGGACTGGCCCTGGCTCCAACAACACGCTGACCAACCAGGGCGGTATCCTCCAGTTCACTACGCTGACGCCCTCTATCACCACCAACGCCGGCGGCAATGTGATCGTGATGAACGGCGGCACGCTGGGGTACCGGAACGTTTCCAATGTAAATATCACCAACAACTGGATACTATCCGATAACCTGCGTAAAATGCTCTGGCAGGGTAACAACAGCCTGCGTCTGGATAATGCCTCCGGGAACAATGCTCTGGCCACTCCTTATATCTTTGCCGCGGGCCAGCCTCAGGGGACGTATAACTATGTCGGCTTGTCGCTGGTCAACGGCAGTCCGGCCTTCCGCGGCAAGGGCGCGACGTTCGGCGCGACGACCGGCGACAACAGCGGTTCATTGCTGGTCGCGAATGTCATGGGAACGGCGACGTTCGAGGGCGTGGTGACGAACTACTCGGCCAATGTGATCTTGGCTTCCGTCAATAACCTGGTTGCCAGCAACGGCATCGTCTGGATGGACGGCTCCGCCTCTACGACCACGGTCGGCACGGCAAGCTTCGATGTCAGAACGACGAACAGCCTGAACAGCGGCACGGTCACGTTCAACCAGTCCGCCGGGGCAACCCAGATTGTCAACGGCGTGGTGATGGGCCTCGGCGGTCTGCTCAAGAGCGGACCCGGGGTATTGATCCTGGCCGGCAATAACAGTTATGCGGGCGCCACGACTGTCGGTAATGGGACCTTGCTGGTCAACGGCTCGGTGAACGGCTCGGTGACGGTGGCCGGCGGTGCCACGCTGGGCGGCACCGGTACGGTGTATGGGTCGTTCACGAACAGCGGGGTGTACAGCTATGCCATCACCAATTCGACGGGCGGCGGCGCATCCCTGCTGAATGTGTCAGGCAATGTGGTGCTTCAACCCGGCTCGACGCTGTCACTGACTGGCACCAACAACCTTGCATCGAGTTCGGCGGTTTATACGCTTATCAAGGCTACGGGTACGGTGAGCGGCACATTCGACAACGATAAGGTCGTTCTTCCGAAAGGATGGAGGGTCAGTTACGCGGGAAATTCTGTCAGAGTGGTTCCCGGTTATCTGGGAACCCTCATTCGTGTCCTGTAAGTTGGCTTGAGCATATGTACGCCTGACTGCCCTAGACTGAAGTGAAGAACTGGATGCCGCCAGACACACAGTTGTACAAGAATCTCGTTCAGTGCGTGAAAGCCTTTGGCGCCAACGGAGTGAGGGGCGTTTTATGGCATCAAGGAGAGTCCGACTCGCCAGAGGTCGGGACGGGTGGTGAATCCCCTTGCGCTACAGGTTGTAGTGACGCCAGTCAAATGGATACACCAGTAAGATTTATGAAGGAACTATATTATGTCTACTCGATATCGATTGCTTCAGGCGGCAGTGTTGTTGTGTTTCCTTTCAGGGATAGGAATCTGTAAGGCGGAATCACTTTCTCTTGCGGGTAAATGGGGAGTGCGTCTTGATCCCGGCAAAGTCGGAGTTGCGGAGAAATGGTTCGATAGAACCTACGAGACGCCGATTGACTTGCCCGGCTCGCTCGACGAGGCGGGCGTAAGCCCGAAGAGCGAAGAGCGCGTGCTTGACCGGTTGAGTCGTGATCATCGTTACATTGGCGTCGCCTGGTACGGGCGTACGGTTCGGATTCCGGAAGCATGGCGAGGTCAGCGGATTGAACTGTTTCTTGAAAGGGTTATGTGGCGTACGCAGGTGTGGCTCGACGGGCGCGAAGTCGGCACGCAGGACAGTCTCTGCACGCCGCATATTTACTCGCTGGGCCTAGTGGAGCCTGGGGATCATTGTCTTTCAATCCGGGTTGACAACGCCTGGCAGTACAACCTCGGTTACAATTCGCACGGGTACTCCGAAGGGATTCAGACCCTCTGGAACGGGCTGACGGGCCGGCTGGAACTACGGGCCGCACCGCTGGTTCGTGTCGGGGATATCAAGGTGTTCCCGGATATTGCCAAGAAGAAAATCAAGGTTCTGGTTGCCGTTGCGAACGAAGCCGGCGCTGCCGGGGAAGGTAAACTGGAATTGACGGCGACGGTAAATGGACGCCCGCCTGTCACGAAGAATTTCCCGGTTAAATGGACTGCGCCAGACTCAACGATCGAACAGGAGCTGGAGCTCGGGGCTGACGCGAAACTGTGGGACGAGTTCGAGCCGAACATTTACACGCTGGAGACGAGGCTGGAGAGCGCAGCCGGAGTGGATTCGCGCACGGTGACCTTTGGCTTGCGTGAGATATCCACGGACAAATGGTATGGCGGGCGGCAATTCCTGGTCAATGGCCGGCCGACGCTGATGCGCGGCACGCACGATGCCGGCTCTTTCCCTCTGACCGGCTATCCTTCGAGCAGGGTCGAGGACTGGCTGCGGATCTGTCGAATCGTGAAATCATATGGATTTAACCACATGCGGTTCCATTCCTGGTGCCCGCCGGAGGCGGCCTTCATTGCGGCTGATCAGGTCGGCATCTATCTGCAACCCGAACTGCCGCTGTTTTCCAATACGTCGCCGGCGCTTGGCCTGGATGCGGCCCGGGATGCCTTCCTGGAACGTGAGTTCAGGCGGATTCTGAAGGCCTACGGCAATCATCCATCCTTCTGCCTAATGGCCATGGGTAATGAACTCTTTGGCGATATCACGGTTGTGGATGCCTTTGTCCGGGAGGGGTATAAGACCGATCCGCGTCGCCTGTATACCGCAACCTCGAATCCATCGGCACAATCCATGACCACACCGGGCGCCACCTGGTGGGATCCGCCCTTCATCAGGCCCCGGACCGGAGAGAAGTTCTTTGTGGGCCATTCCTGGGGCAAAGATGGCGGTTACTACGAGCGCCGGGTATCGCCGTGGGAGCCGTTCAACAGGATTGATGGTGAAACGGTCGGTGATTACGTAATCAGTCTGCCCGACGTGGGCGCGCCGGTGATCTCGCACGAGGTTGGGCAGCATTTCATGTTTCCGAACTTGGCTGAGATTCCGAAGTACACGGGCGTTCAAAAAGCGCGAAACTATGAACTCTGGCAGGAACTGGTCAGGAAGAATGGATGGCTTGAACGGGCGCCGGAAATCATCCGAGCCTCAGGGAAATTCTCGCTGCTGTTCTATCGCGACCAGGTCGAGCGGCAACTGCGCACGCCCGGCTATGGCGGATTCCAGCTTCTGGATCTTCACGATTTCCCCGGCCAGGGCTCGGCCACGGTCGGCATTCTGGATGCCTTCTGGGACAGCAAGGGACTGATAACACCGGAGGAGTGGTCGCGATTTTGCGGGCCGACGATCCTGCTGGCGCGATTGCCGAAGCGGATCTGGGCGCCGGGCGAAAAGTTCGAAGCCGATGTGGACCTGGCGCATTATGGTCCGGTTGATTTGAAGGACGTGGCCATGACGTGGAGGCTGGGTGATTCGGATGGCAAGACATTGGCCCAAGGCGAGTTGAAAACCGGCGCGGCCAAGACAGGCGGGCTGACCCGGATCGGGCGTGTCGCGATGGAGCTTCCGAAAACCGAACGGGCGGCGAAATGGAACCTGGAGGTAGCACTGCCGGGGCAGAAGATAGCGAATGACTGGTCGCTTTGGGTGTATCCGCCGGTCGAGCCGAAGGCACCCCAGGATGTGCTGGTTACGGATAACTGGTCGGCGGCGCGCGAGCGGCTTGACGCAGGCGGCAAGGTGCTCTGGCTCACGCAGGGCGCGCCGGGCGCGGGAGCGATTCGCAACAATATCTGGCCGGTCAGTTTCGCGCCGCCCTTCTGGTCCGCGTCCTGGGGGGCGACGGTTAACCGCTTCTGCGGGCTGTTTATCAACAAGAATCATCCGGTTTGGGCGGGGTTCCCAACCGAGGAATACGCCGATTGGCAGTGGAAGCCATTGGTGGAGGATGCAGTCCGCATGTCTTTTACAGAGCTGCCTGCGAGTATCGAGCCGCTGGTCTGGGTGATTGATTCGCCGTTGTTTGGTCACAGGCAGGCGGCGTTGTTCGAGGCGCGTTACGGCAACGGCCGGCTTGTCACTTGTTCCTTCAATCTCAAAGGGGATCTCAAGGGACGACCGGTTGCGGCGACTTTCATGCAGAACCTGCTCGGTTACATGGCGGGCGGGAAGTTTCAGCCTGCGCACGATTTGGGCGGACAGGATCTGTCGGCCCTGCTGTTCCCGTATCCGACGGGAGCGGTCAACCGGAATCAGGGGATCGTTGTCAATGCCAGCGGGCACACGCCGCTGACCGTGGATGAGCAGACGATCATGCTGGGACCGGCGGCGGTTCAGGCGCGGATCAAGCAGGGGGACAGCGACGGCTGGAAAGCCATTGACAATGTCTGGTGGACGGCTTGGGAGGTCAAGACGGACGTGCCTTATCCGCATGAGCTGGTTTTGCGGTTTCCCCAACCGGTTGCCATGCGCGGCTGCCGGTTGATGTTGCCGGGTCACGAGTCCGAGCCGAATGCTGGCCGGATCAAGGATTTCGCCGTCTATGTCAGCAGCGACGGCGCCAATTGGGGCGAGCCGGTGGCCAAGGGAACGGTTCCGCCGGACCGCGTGCTCTACCGGGTCGGCTTTGCGAAACCCGTGAGCGCGGCCCACGTGAAACTTGTTGTTTTGAGTGCTTATCGCCAGGGTAGTTCAACAAAAGTGGTCGAATTCGATATCGAGAAAGACGGAGGGTTTTGAACCGATGAATTTCAAAATCAAAAACAGGGAGATTGATAGCATGAAGAATAGTATTCGATCGTGGCTGATTTTATTGTTGGCTGGCACTTCCGCAATGGCTGCACCGCCGCCCGACCCCTACGGTGCCGTGCCCACCGAGCGCCAGTTGCGCTGGCACGAGTTGGGGCAGTATGCCTTCGTGCATTTCACTGTGAATACCTTTACCGACAAGGAGTGGGGTTACGGGGACGAAGATCCAAAACTATTCAATCCCACCGCGTTTGACGCCGACCAGATTGTTGGTGCCGCCAAGGCCGGTGGTCTTGCAGGTCTGATCCTCGTGGCCAAGCACCACGACGGACTCTGCTTGTGGCCAACGAAAAGCACGCCGCACAACATCAGCGCCACGTCCTACAAAAATGGCAAAGGCGACATTGTAAGAGAGATGGCCGATGCCTGCAAAAAGGCCGGCATCAGATTCGGCGTCTATGTGTCGCCGTGGGATCGGAACCATCCGGAGTACGGCAACCCCGGCTACGTGACCGCTTATCACCAGCAGATTAACGAGCTGTCCTCGAACTACGGGCCGATCTTTGAGATGTGGTTCGACGGCGCGAATGGCGGCGGTGGTTATTATGGCGGCAAGAAAGACACGCGTTCCATTGATGGCGCTATCTACTACGGCTGGAAAGAAATCCACGCCATCATTCGCCGCAACCAGCCCCATTGCGCCATCTGGTGCGGGACATATAAGGAGAACGACCGCCTCCATTATGCTGAGTGCCGCTGGGGCGGGTCGGAGCAGGGCGACGTGGGTAATCCCTGTTGGAATACGATGGATTCAGCCATCACCAACCTTTCCAAAGAATACGGCCAAGGCGTACGCAATGGCGATGTCTGGTGCGGGGCCGAAGGCGATGTGTCGATCCGGCCGGGTTGGTTTTGGCACGAAAACCAGAACGCCAGCGTCAAGTCACCCCGGAAGCTCATGGACATTTATCTCAGTTCCGTCGGGCGTGGGGCAAACCTGATTTTGAATCTTCCGCCGGACCGTCGCGGACTGATTCATGAAAACGATGTGGCCAGCATTACAGAATACGGCGAGCATCTTCGGAAGACCTTTGAGACCAATCTGGCGCAAGGCGCCAAGCTGACCGCCAGCAACACGCGAGGCAATTCCCGGGCCTACAGTCCTGCGCACCTTCTTGATGGCGATATCTGGAGCGCGTGGATCACCGATGACGCCGTGCATACGCCTGAAGTCGTTCTGGATTTGAAAGGCGAGAAAACCTTCAACCTGATCCGCCTGCGCGAGGACATCCGTCTCGGCCAGCGCATTGAAGGTGTAGCCGTGGATGCATGGGTCAACGACGCATGGAAAGAAATTGCCAGTGCGCCGTGCGTCGGCGCCATCCGCTTGTGCCGCGTTCCCAAGACCACCACGACGAAGGTGCGCATCCGCGTCACGAAGTCGCCGGTCTGCCCGGCGCTTTCCGACCTCGGCTTATTCCTTGAGCCGGAGTTTGCCACCTGGGTTCCACCGCTCGACTGCCGCGATCCCAAAGTCAAAGCCAAGGATAAATGGAAGATTGTATCCGCCTCGCGCGGAAATGCCAAAGCCGCGATCGACGGAAATCCCGACACGTTTTGGGATACCTATGACGGCACGCATTCGGTGCCGGAACAGTTCGTGGTGGACATGGGGGAAGAAAAAACTTTGAAGGGCTTTACCTATCTGCCACGTCAGGATCGGTGGCTGCACGGCATGGTGGATCAATATGCTTTCCAAGTCTCGACAGACGGCGAGAACTGGACCACGGCATCCGAGGGTGAATTCGGGAACCTGCGTGCCAACCCGGTCGAACAAAGCGTGAGCTTTCCGCAAGTCAAAACCCGCTACTTCAAGTTCATTGCAAAGCACGCCGTCGAGATGAAGCATGCGACCGTTGCAGAAATCGGTGTGGTGGAGTCGAAATGAACCTGACCATAGGCAACGTTGTATGATCGCAAAAGCTTGTAAGATAAGGGTGCTTTGTGGGACAGCGGCAAGGTCGTATCGGATCAGAGCATTGCCATGCACTATGTTGGCGCGACGCTCGCTTCCGAAAACTGCCATTGCAAAGAAAGTATCTGTTTAATGGACTTACAAATGAATGATCAACACGGGTGGAACTCAAAGATGAAAATATCGACGCGAATCTTTTTTGCTGGTCTGGGCTTATGGTCGGCTGCTTTTTTCAGCCGCGCTGAGGCTGTAATCAAGAACGACACCTACAACATGCCACCTGCGGTGCTCGGCACCATGGGGGTGGACGAAGCGATGCAGAAGATGGAGGCTACGGTCAAGCCAGACGTTCTCGCTGCTTTCAAGAAGGCGAATCCAGCGCCGTTCTGGTTGTTTGGTGAGGATCGCCAGCTCGCTGTCCGTAACAACATCATCCCCGCCCATTGGTTCGAGAACGGAGCCAAACAGCATGGCAAGTTCGCCGGTGTTGCACGCCCCGGCGAGTTCTACGTATTTCAGGTTTGTGTGGTGGCGAACGCAGAAACCCGATTCGCCGCGAAAATAGATACCACGATTAAGCTGGCTGGTTCGCGTGTTACCCTGATCTCTAAATCGCCAGTCGTGGGTGGTGCATTCAAGATCGAAACAGGCGCCGTGAAGCCGCTGTGGGTTGGCATCCAGATTCCGGCAGATGCCAAACACGGGACCTATCAGGGGACTGTTGAGATTTCCACTGCCATGGAAGATGTTCTCGCACCCAATCGGAATACGGCAAATAATCCGGATATTCAGAAGGCGGTTTGTACTCTTGCACTCACGATTGAGGGCGAGCCGATTGCCGAGGAAGGCACCGGCCCGGGCGAGGGCTGGCGGCTGGCGCGCTTGAAGTGGCTGGATTCGACGATTGGCAACAGCGACACCGAAGTAACCCGGCCGTTTCTCCCGATTGTGATGGATGAGAAGGCTCGGACGCTCGATATTCTTGGGCGTCGCATCACACTGGGTGAAAACGGCATTCCGGCTCAGTTCACCAGCTTCTTCTCCGGCAGCAACACCAAGATCCTCAAGGAAGGCCGCAATGCCTTTGTTGCGGCTCCTCGGCTGGAATTTTTGCGCGATGGAAAATTGCAGGGTTTCACTCCGAAAAAGTTCGAGTTCTCCAAGAAGACCGCGGTGGGGGTGGAATGGACAGCCACAAGCGTTGCCGGCGACTTGCAACTGCTGGTGGTGGGTCGCTTGGAATATGACGGCAATCTGAAGTTGGAAATGCGGATTCGCACTCCTCGCGATGAGAGCCTTGACGATGTTCGCTTCGTTGTTCCTTGGGCTGAAAACGTTGTGAAATACTCGATGGGCATCGGTATGCAGGGCGGTAAGTGTCCCGACTCGTATGACTGGAAATGGGATGTTTCAAAGCATCAGGATGCCGTTTGGCTGGGCGATGCCAACATCGGCCTGATGCTCCGATTCAAGGGTGGCAACTTCAAGCGGCCGCTGATCAATGCCTATTACGATTTCAGCCCTCTCAACCTGCCAGAATCCTGGGGCGGAGGGGGTATTCAGATCGAAAAACAGAATGGCTTGACCACGCTGACGGCCAGTTCCGGCAAGAAGGACATTGCAAAATCGATGGTTCAAATCGGAGAACCGTGCTTCAACATCGACTGGTACTTCACCCCGTTCAAGCCGATCAATACCAAAGAGCATTTCACTGATCGTTATTATCACATTGGCCAAGGCGCCGAAGTGGAGAATACTGCCGAACTGCATCAGAATGGCGCAAATATCATGGAGATCCACCATAACCGGTACTGCAATCCCTACATCAACTATCCGTATAATGATGATTCCCTCAAGCATCTCACCGCCTTCGTCAAAAAAGCACATGCCGACAAGATGCGGGTTGCCGTCTACTATACCACCCGCGAACTGACCCAGAACCTGCCGGAATTCTTTGCACTCAAGAGTCTTGATGGCGAAGTGATCTTACCGCGCAAGGAAGGGGTCAATTGGCCGGTCACCAATGGCGGCGGTCCGCATCCCTGGCTCAAAGCACATGTCGGCATGGACATCGTGCCGGCCTGGCGCGAAAATATTGGCTATGAGTACAACAAGCTCGATCTGGCGATGATCACCACGCCCGATTCACGCTGGAACAATTTCTATCTTGAAGGGCTCGATTTCATGATCAGGCATGCTGGCATCGACGGTCTTTATGTCGACGACACGGCGCTCGACCGCAAATCGATGCAGCGGGCCCGCCGCATCCTCGATGCCGACGGCAATACCGGTCGGCGCGTCAGCATGCATTCCTGGGATCATTTCAATAATCTGGCCAAGTGGGCGAACAGTTCGATCGCCTTTATGGAGCTCTATCCTTACTACAACGGTCTCTGGCATGGAGAAGGCTTCAATGCCAATGCGGCGGCACCCGAGTTCATGCTCGTCGAGATGTCCGGCATCCCCTACGGCCTGATGAGCGAGATGCTCGACAGCCCCAACGATTGGCATGGCATGGTTTTTGGCGAAACCCGCCGCTGGCCTTGGAGCGGCGATCCGCGTTCTGTCTGGAAGCTCATGGACACGTTTGGCGGCCTGGCTGATGCCGAGTTCGTCGGCTGGTTCGATCCCGCCTGTCCGGTCACCTGCGACAATCCGCAGATCAAGGTCTCCGTCTACCGCAAGCAGGGCAAGACGATGATCTCGCTGGCGAGCTGGTCTCCGAAGCGAGTGATGGTACGGTTAGGGATTGACTGGAAGGTGCTGGGGCTCGATCCCAAGAAGACGACTCTGTGGGCGCCTGTTTCCGGTAGTTTCCAGCCGGAACGGGTATTTGCCGCCGATGCCGCCATCCCGGTTGATTCCGGCAAGGGCTGGTTGCTGATTGCTGACGAGACACCTCGCGACATCAGTGGCGTTGATGTTGTCCTCGATCCGTTGAAGGGACTGACACTTAAGGCTGAAGACACTGCGGCTTTCGAGATCGCTGTGCCCGCCAACACGGTCAAGGTCAAGGATGTTCCCTGGGTGGCAGGAACGACAGCGGTAACCGCTCATATCTCACCGTTGCAGGACGAGGGACAATCGTGGGGTGTGGGACTGGCCGTGGGGTGGGCAGACGGGAAGTCAGTTCAGATCAACTGCCGGACCAGTGGTCAATGGGGCATCTGCCGTAACGGCGCCGAAATGCTCGTGGGGGATCATGGCAAGGGCAAACCCGCCACCGTCGCTATCGTCCTCGCCGACCAAACAGTCCAACTTTTGGCAAAGGAGGACGACAACGAAGAGTGGCAAGTTGTCGCCCAATTCCCGCGCACCGAGTTCCCGGGCGTGCCCTCCGCCATCCGTGTCGGCAAACTCGGCAGGACATGGAGTCCACAGGATCATAACGAAAAAGGCGGCACGTCTCCCTGCCGGGTCGACTGGGTAAGGCTGTACGGAATTTCCCAAGCGCTCAACGCGCAGGAAACGCCGAAAACCGATGCCTGGAAAATACCTTCCAACAAGGAGAACTTCCATATTTTCATTTTGATGGGACAGTCCAACATGTCGGGGTACGGAGCGATGATGGCCGAGGATATGTTGGCTGTGCCGCATGTGCTGAAATTGCCCACAAAGGGGGCGCTTAGCTGGGAACCCGCAGCCCATCCTTTGCATAACCGGCTGGATTCGGACCGCTTCGGGCTGGGACTTCCGTTTGCAAGAGAGTATCTCAAGAATCATCCCGGTGTCGCCGTTGGATTAATCCCGCTGGGCTGGGGTGGGGCGGGCATCGACCTTTTGAAGAAGGGGACCCCGACTTATGCGGAGGCAACCAACAAGGCGAACTTTTCCATGTCGCAGGGCGTCGTCAAGGGCGTGCTATGGCATCAGGGTGAATCGGATTCTGTGAACAAGGACTTGGCCGATTCTTATGAGAGCAAATTGCATCAGTTCGTTTCTGATTTTCGCAGGGATCTCGGAATCGACAAGCTGCCGTTTATCGCAGGAAATCTTGCCGAGTTCTACGGAACGGGTCCAGAGCATAACGCGCCGGAACGGGTGAAGAATATTGATAAAATCCGGAGCGTGCTTCGTGCGCTTCCGCAGCAGGTTAAATATACCGGGTTTGTCGAATCCACGGGTTGTTCTTCCTTCGACGGGCATAATGTTCATTTCAATCGTGAATCCTACATCATTCTCGGGGAACGCTATGCAAAGGTGTACGAAGATCTCACTCGGTAGACGGGTGTCCGCCCTCAACCCGGCTGGGGGATGGGAATGAATTGTACGGGCTGCATGTCTGATCCGAAGGCGGTAGGGCGAGGCGTCCCGCCGAGCCGCAGAGGACGGGCGTGCGTTGCGGGCGGCTCACCGGGACGGTTCGCCTGCTTCGCATGTCCAAAACTGAACCCCGAACCCTGAACCCTGCTTCCTACCACACCCACCCTCATATGATTTGTCATATGCCGGCATCCTTGCCTTTTCCTCCTGTGTTGGGATAACCTGCTGACAGCCACCCATGAAAGAAGAAACCCAATCCATGAAACAATTAAAAACAAGTCGATCCACCCTCTTATCCGCAGGAACCCTTTCCCATGCGTATAGCCCGCTCCAGGGACGTCTTGACACGTGGGTCAAAACGGTCATCTGTTGCGGGGGATTGGGCTTGGGCCTCATCCAGGTCAGCCAAGCCGGGGAGGTGTTGGATTTTGCGCGTGAAGAACTGGTGCGTTTCGCGCCGAGTCTGGCTAAGCAGGTAAAATTGCGTCAGGATACGAGCCTGCCCGAGTTCGCCGTGGCGTATACCCGGACCGGCAAGAAGCTGGTGGTGGAAGGAAAGTCGGAGGGAGAGATTCTCCAAGGCGTTTACACGGTTCTCGAAAAAATGGGATACCGATTCGAAGTGACCGGACCGGTCTCTCCCCAAGCGCTGACGCTTAACGATCTCCCGGAAGGGCGGCAAGTGATTCCCGCGGCCATCCAACGGCGCGGGGTCCGGCAGCATATCAATTTCAATATGGACGTGTCGGGGTATCCGCTGTCCGAAGCCCAGGAATACATCCGGAATTTGGCCCGCCTGCGCTATAACTGGATAACCTTCCACAGTTATCCCTGCCACTGGACATGGGATCGGATTAAGAATGGAGCCTTGTTCTATGATTATGCGGTATGGAGCCAGCCCTTCAAATTCCAGCCAAACGATTTAGTCAGCGGCGGCTATTTCTATGGCGGCGAATTCAAGATTCCAAACCATCCGTTGCTCAAATCCAAAATCCGCTTCAATAAAGACTATTTCTGCGCGCCGGAGTTCGAGGAGGTCATCCACCAGCATCCGCAGCGGGGCCAGCGCGCCCAGCAATGGTTGCGGGACGTGATGGCCGAGGCCAGGCGTTGCGGGATGATCCTGACGCTGTCGACCGAGCTGCGGGAGATTGATGCCGCCTATAACCTCGAACTGGTGAATCGCATCGTCAAGGACTATCCTTTGCTCAACTACGTGGAGTTGATCAGCCAGGAAAGCGGGGATTTTCAAAAACCCGAACAAGCCGAGCCCAATCGGGCCATGGCCAGGGAAATCATAACCGCTGCCGATGAGGCGGCCTTATTGGTAAAGTATCCCCGGGCCTGTAAAGAACCCCTGACGGGTCAGTTGCGGAATTATGCCATCAATATCCGAACCATCCGTCAGCTCCAGCAGCAGGGCTGGGAAGCGGCGCACAACGTCAAGTTGATTTGTGGAAGTTATGCGTGCCTCAGCGCTTCGGTGAAAATGGAATTGGAGCTGGCGGACGAATTCCTGCCCAAAGACACGCTTCTGGCCATCATGCCCGGACATTCCAGCCGGGAAGTCTTCAGAACCGTCGTGGAAGCCGACATCAAGGGCGACCTCTTCAAGCGGCTCCTGATCCATGACTGGATCGAGTTTGACGGTTACATGATCCTCCAGCAGCACACCGCCTTTGGCATCCATGAGCTGGCCAATTATATTCGCAGCAAAACCGGCGAGTCCTCAATTTTCGGGGTAGCCTGTAACCACTGGCGGACCGCCCCCAACGCCGTCAGCTTCCGCTACCTCGGCGAAACGGCCATGGATGCCAAACTCTCGCCTGCGGCATTTTATGCGCGTTATGCAACCCAACTGGGCATGGCTGCGGCATCCGCATCCGACTTTGCTTCGGCCATGGGTACCATTGATGAACTCAGCGATGTCCGGGCGATTGGCGGCAATGTGGGGTTCAACCTGGGCTGGGATGTTTACCAGAAAGAACGCTCATTCGGCATGGTTTGGTGGTGGGGGAGTCAAGCATTGAAAGGCGCGCGGGACCGGTTTGATGCCGCACGGAAACAGCTTCAAGACTGCCGCGCCAGTTGCAGTACAAAATCCGGACAGGCCACACTCGACCAACTCATCAATGGCAGCTCCTGCGCGATTGAACATCTGCAAGGGATCCTGGAGTTGAAGCCCTTCACGGATAAGTATTTTGATCCGAAAAGCCACGCTGTCCGGATGGACCTGACTGCCGACGATGAAAAATTCATTGCCGATTGCACGAACCGAGCAGACAAACATTTTCAGAATTACCTTAACTTGCTGGCCAATCAGGTCACTGACCGTGGCGAGGAGGGGATGCTGTTGACCTATTACTACGCTCCAGTCGTTTTCTGCAACAACCTGCGGGCGGAATTTGGCAAGCAAGGAAGGTTTATCAAGCGCCAGGAAGAAGGGAATGTGGTGCCTCAGCCCTTGACTGTCGAGGATGAGAAACGGATGGGGAAATAATGAGGATGACAGAATGATGAATTTTAAATTCGCGATCCTAGGTTTGGGTCTCCTTCACGCCGCCGGCGTCCTGGCGGCAGAGCCACCAGGGCCGATTCCACCCACCCAGGTAAGTTTCATTGCCGCGCCGCTCAAGCCCACGACGCTGCCGGAATGCAATCAGAGTGTGCTCCTGGGACGAAGCCACTACTACGCCTTGGGCGAAGGCAAGGGAGATGCCCAACCGCCTTGGTACGAACCGGTGGAGGCGGGCGCCTTTCGGATCACCAATGGCCGGCGGACGTTCAATCGGCCGATCTTCCAATTCCGTAACCTTGTTTACACAGGCGACCAGCCCGTCTTTCAACTCAAGAGCTATCCAGGTGACTATGTGATGCCTTACTGGCCCAATCCCGGGAAGAAATCGGCCATGGTCGTGTTCGGGACTCTGAAGTTGGGCGTGGTCGGGAGTGAGGGCAAGGTGCTCTGGCTCGAAAGCCTTCCGGGGACCGAAACGACCTTCTGGCCCGGCTACACGGACTATCGGGTCAATAGCCCGGATCAAGCCTGGAAGGCCAGGGTCCGGGTCGCGCCAACTCAGCGCGGCAATGGACTGGTCTGTCGTGTTGAGTTTGAAGGAACGCCCCAGCGCCTGGTCTGGAGCTACGGGGGTGTCGCCTTCAATGAACGCACTCCCTTGATCAATACCGTGGAAATCACCCCCCGCGAAGCCCGCATCACTGAACCCAAGGACCTGACCAACGGCTTGGTGCTGGCGGGTTGGGATGCCGAAGGCAAAGGCGAGAGCGTCGCAGACAAGCAGTACGGCTCGCGCGCCCTCTTCACGGCCGCCCGCCCCCAGGGGCTCTATCACATTGTGGCCCACTGGGGCGTCACCCAGATTAATCCCGAGTTGGAGGCCACGGTCGGGAAGCGTCTCGCCGAGAACCCTGCCGCCCAATGGTGGCCGGAAAGCCTGGCTGAACTCAAACGGCTTTGGCGTGAACGGACGATCACGCCGGTACTGGAACCGGGAAAGGCCTTCGCCGCCACTCTTGCCGATCCGGCGGCGGCCTTGGCGGAGACCGTCGCGCACTGGGATAAGCGGCGGGCGGAGTTCGTCGTGAAAACACCGGATGCCAAGTTTAACGCCTTGATCAACTATGCGCGCGCCGCCAGCGACTACCACCGCGACGGGGCTGGCTATATCTTGGGATTCGGTTACGCCAGCTATATGCATATCTCCGTCGGCTGGTATGGCAAGGAGTGGGCCGGCGACCACGCCGCCAACGCGATGAACCTGCGCACCTATGCGTTGCTGCAAATCAAGGATAACCCGGGGCAAAAGGAACGCACCATCGCCAGCAGCGCGGTTCAAACCCCCAAGGGCGGCGGCATCGGCTGGGGCAACTGGAAATTCGATGCATGGATGCATGAGAACAACACGCCCTATTGGGTGGATCAAGTCTGGCAGCACTACCGCTGGACCGGCGACAAGCAGTTTCTCAAAGAGATGTGGCCTCATCTGATTCGGGCCGTGGAGTGGGAAACGACCTACAACGATCCCGACGGGGACGGGCTCTTCCGTTCCCACTACGACTATTGGAATGCCGATTCCGGTGGCAAGGGGCCCAAGGGCGCAGCTCCAACCGCCACGGGCTTTGCCATGCTCATGGCTGCGGCTCAGGCTGCCCATGAACTGGGTGAGATTGAGAAGGGAAAACAGTATCTCCAACTGGCTGAGAAGAGTCGAACCGCCGCCCAGCGTGAGCTCTGGAACGAGAAAGCCGGGCTGATGGGCAGCATCGGTAACGACAACATCTGGCAGGGGCATCCCAACCATTGGGACGAATACTACGGCGTGCAGTTCGGTTTGATGACCCGAGACCAGGGACGCCGCGCCATGCGCTGGATCGAATCCCACTACGGTTTCCAAGGCAATCAGCCCGAGGTGCGGCTCTTGATGAACAGCGACTGGTGGCCGCACCGCTGGAGCAATCACTGGGTTCCCGTCGGTGACACCTTGCTCGCGGCGATGGCGGGAATGAACTGCGGGGATGAGGATCTCTGGTGGCCCTATGTGCAGACCGTGGTCGGTTCCGCCTTTCGCAGTGACTATCCCGGGATCCGTTTCGCCATCAGCAACACGGGCGCCGGCGGCGGCGACTGGGAGGACGTGGATGCGGACGATCCCCACATGCAACTGGCGGTGCGCGGCCTTTTTGGTGTCGAACCGGCGCTTCATCAGGGGCGGCTCTCCATCTGCCCGGCCTTTCCCAAGACGTGGACCCAGGCGAGTATAAAGACTCCGGATTTTGAGTACGAATGGCAGCGCCAGGGCACCCAAGCCACGTTTCGGATCAAGACCGCCAAACCGCTGGTCAAAGAGGTACGGGCGAACCTTACCGGCAAGGCATTCCTGACCCCGGCTGAGACACTCTCGGTCGTCACCGTGGAGTATGGCCCGGCGATCCCCCCTCCGGAAAAGCCGACGCATCCTCCGACCCTTCTGGCCGAACGCGATTTGCTGCCCAAGCCCATCCCGTTGACTGCGGTGGAAAAGCAGCGCCTCCGCTGCCTGGATCTTTCGGCCAGCTACAATCTGGCCTGGGAGGACATGGCCGAGATGAAATTCCTCTTTGACTTCGAGGACAAGCCCAAGCCCATCCGCGAATGGTGGATCACCCCGGGTCTGGCTGCGGCCGCCATGCCGGCTGAGGTGGAGTCGGCTGATGGTGTCAAATACCGGCTCTCCGGGCGTGGCAAGGGGGAGGCCGGCAAAAAAAATCTCCTCGCCATGGCCAGTTGGGAACCCTATCCATTGCCCGGCGGTGCCCGGATTTCCGTCGGCCGCAAATGCGAGCGGCTCTATCTGTTATTGCAAAGCTATACCACTCCTTCGCGCTGCTACATCCCCAACGGCGAGGTTGAGCTTTTCTATGCCGACGGGACCAGCAAGCGGCTGCAATTGATTCCGCCCTTCAATCTGGATTGCTATTATCAGCATTTTAGCCGTGAAGGGGTGGCTGTGCCCTTGGGCGAGTTCGATTGGCCGAAAGGCTGGACGCCCGTAGGAAAGGAAACCAGCTTGGCTCACGCCGACTCCCTGGCCATCGCCTGTGATCCCGGCCGGGAGTTACGGGCGGTGGAAATTCGGGCCACCTGCTCGCATGTCGTCATCGCCGTGGCCGGCATCACCCTCCTGGAACCCGCTAATTAAAATCGAATTTCTAACATGGATATACCGGATGAACAGGACATTGAAAAAATGAAAGGCAAACGAAAAGTGAGAAATGTGGCGGCGCTGCTTTGCGCGGTCGGCCTGGTATCGGTTGTTTCGGCTGCGCCTGATGTCGGCTCGGATACGCTTAATCTTGCCTCCAAGCACAAGGCCGCATTCACAAAGCCCCCGCAGCAAATTCCCTCCCGGATGCATCCGGGCGATGCGCCCATCCTGGGCAACGGCGACCTGGTGACGGCCTTTGCCGGAAAACCGGAATATCCTCAATTCTGGCTCACAGCGAATGACTTCTGGGAGTTCCGCAGTCCGGATCTCGGAGGCGCACCCAAATCGCTTGGGCGTCTGGTTTTTGAAATCCCCGCCATGGCCGACGCCAGTTACCGTGTCGAGCAGGATTTTGCGACCGCGACGACGACGGGACGTTTTGAGAAGGACGGTCAAGCGCTGGTCCTTCGCGCATGGGTTGCAGCGACGGAGAATCTCCTGCTCGTGGAATGTTCCGCAGAAAAGAATCCGCTGGAGGTTCGCCTCTCGTTTCATTTTCCCGGTGATGAGTCGCTCGGCGCAGACAAGGTGGACTCCAGCAATCCTCCCAATGTCTACAAGAGGAGCGCC
>SESF01017647.1_pt1 | contig 32298 bp, 21 predicted proteins | sample 3171521 | NCBI WGS metagenome assembly SESF01 (sample SAMN10866945, study PRJNA518727) | freshwater metagenome | biome: subpolar coniferous forest; feature: holomictic lake; material: water; isolation source: holomictic Lake 227, 6 m and 8 m depth | place: Canada: near Kenora, Ontario | collected...
GTTGTAGCTGCTGTGGTTCCTGTTCCACCTAACGTCCATGCAGCATATCCTGAATAATCTCCATATTCAGTTGTAGATCCTGCTGCAGATACTTGAAATGATACATAAGAAGCTGAAGTGCCCCCAGTATAGGTATACGAATTTGTAGTTACTATTGCTCCTGTTTGAGCTGTTGCTCCTGCTCCCGCTGCAGATGTTGCCAAATATGGAGTGACTAAATATTTTGTGGGGCTTCCTGCTGGCGCAGTCCATCCGAATGTATAAGTAGTAGTTCCTGTAGTATGGCTATTTGTAAGTGCGGTTGGAACTCCTGGAGGAGAAGTCCATGTATATGAATTAGATGTTGATCCTGATATTAATGTCGCTGCTACTGCATCAGAGTATGCAGAAGCGGTAAAGCTTAAGGATGTCCCATAAGCATTATAAGTACTTGTAGTAAATGATGGAGATGTGTAGTATCCACCTGGTAAAGTATGCAAGCTATCTCTATATGAGTTTGCTCCAGAGTAAGCATTCCAGTATGCGAACATCTGATATCCCGTTCCATTTGTTGCTCCATTTTTAATTGCTCCCACACCAGATATCTGAGGATTTCCTACAGGACCCGTTATGGTTGGAGTAGTTGCGCTCAGTGGAGAAGCAGAGCCATACGCATTAGTTGCAGTTACGGTTCCCGTATAAGTCATTCCTACATCTGAACCAAACGACACACTATAACTAGCTGCAGATGAATTCAAAACAATCAGTGCTCCATCTGATCTATATATAGATAAAGTAGTAGAGGTTGCACCTGTAATAGTTCCAATATAAAAAGTTGCACTTCCATTGTAGGCATATCCATTTGTTCCCGCTGCCCAAAAAGGCGCAGAAGTGAATACTGGAACGGGATATACTATTGCAGTCCATTGCGCATATATAGTCATATTTGCCGTAAAGGAATAGGTTGCTCCATTGCCATATGCAGTACCTCCACCACCAGCAACTGTATTCCATCCATTAAATGTATAACCTGTACGAGTAAAGCTATTAGAGGTCAAAGCTGTTGCAGTATTTGCTGATTGTGGAGACATTGCTCCACCATCAGATCCATTTCCATTAAAGGTAACTGTATAAGATCCAGGGACTATAACAGTTGTTCCTGTTGTTCCTGATACGATATTAGAATAATTTCCCGAATACCCTAGATTTGCATTTGAAGTCCCAGATATAGGCAAAACTTTAAAGTAATAAAGGGTAGCTGCAGTTAATCCAGACACTGTAACCGATAAAGATGTTGTTCCTGTATATAAAGAATATATACTGTTGTTTAAACTATAGTAAACTAGGTATCTATTTGCTCCCGCCGAAGATCCCCATGATAATGTTACATCTGAAGTTGTTGTAAGGAATGTTCCTGATAAAGATATGTCTGTTGGTCCTTGTATTAGTGTGGAAGATGATATAGATGGTGTTCCAACTACACTGCTTGTAGTCGGAGTAACAATAAACCTATATGCATTTAATAGGTTTGCAGAGACGTATCCTAGGTTTGATGGAATTTGATATGTATAAGTGTTACCTAATCCTGCTCCTGGATTTGTTGCAACACCTGAAGACATTGTTGCCCATGCTGATCCCGTCCATCTTTGAAATTCATACGCTAAGCTTGTGGGTGATCCGAGCCAGTGCTTGTTGGTTCCTGTTAATGTAATTAATCCTGATGTTGCATCTGGAGTAGACTGAGATATTGTTACTGTAGATTCAATTGTTGCTCCACCAGAGATTAATCTCCAGCCATCATTATTTGGACCGCCTGTTGTTCCTACTTTGATGTATGCGTTAGATACTGTTTTCCATACTCCGCCAACATTTATAAAAACGTTAGAGACTGTTCTCCAGCCATCATTATTTGGACCGCCTGTTGTTCCTACTTTGATGCTGCTAGGCATACTGCAGCCATACATCACCATCTGCCCCACCAGAAGGAGCAGCTGATGATCCTTGAATATTTCGTAATGCCATAAGAGAATATCCGCTAGACGATGACAGAGCGGCATTTTTTGTACTACTTGCTATTGTCATGGTGCCGCCACCTATATATACTTGACCTGAAGTAGCCAAGGAAACGCCAATAGCTCCAGTGTTTAAATCTAAATACGAATCATTTCCTGCTGATCCCAAATGTACAGCACCAATATTTGATCCTGTACTAGTGAAAACAATGTTCCCCCCATAAGTATATCCACCTACTGATGGAACTATTCCTGTTATTACAAATCCTGAATACCCCCCAGTTGTAGCTGCAGTAATTTGTCCTGCTTGAATAGCTACACCACCGACTGGTTGAGAAAAATAGATACCTTCAGTCGAAGAACTACCTATAATTGAAAGTCCTGGATAAGTAGTTGATCCATAATTGCTAGTAGTAAACGTAGAGCCTGTTACTGTAGATCCAGATGTTATTGAGCCTTTAAAAGTTGCAGTTCCTGACGTTGGTATACTTACAGTATCTACTCCTAGAGATGTTGTAAGTTTAAATCCATTACCATCTAAAGTCATTCTTGGATAAACTGATGATGATGAAGCAATTCCTACACCAGATAGAAGAATAGTCCCAGATGTTATTGCTCCTCCAGAAATTGTAGTAACTCCTGTTATAAGTGAACTTGCTAAATTTGAACCGATAGTAACTGTTCCATCAATAATCGCATTTCCTTTTATATGAGCTGTTCCATCTGCTGTTACATAGAAGTTTGATGAAGTAGATTTTCCTGAACTTCCCGCCCAGAATACAATATCTGATGAAGCGTTAGCACTTGGTGTAGCAATACCTGCACTATATGTAGTACTTGCTGCTGAAATTTGAGCATTAGTTGAATCAAGAGTAAGTGTTCCACTTGAATTAGTTTTTGTTATAGCAGAAGTGGATACATTCCATCCACCAATATTTGCAGACTTAGTTGTAAATAGTCCTGTTGAAGAATCTATCGTTGTAATGCCTTTTGTCCCAGATGTGTTGAACACAATGCCATTTGAGTTTAAGATATATCCCGTAGTAACGTCTACAACTTGCGCAATTGGAGGGGTGATAGAAATTGTTGTTCCTACAGTTGAGGTTGCTGTAGAAGTAACATCAAAGCTATTAGCAACTACATTTACTGCAGTTACCTTATATGTTCCATTAAATGATCCTGATGGTGTACCGCCTGATATTCCTGAAATATATACAGTGCTATTGGTTGTAAGGGAATGTGATGCGCTTAATACATATCTTGCAGTTCCTGCCGTTGGTATACTTATAGAAGATATTGTTTGTGTGAGTGGAGTTCCAGAATAGGTGGATCCACTAATTAACATATTCCCTGTAAATGAACCTGATGTTGCGGTAATTGCTCCAGTTATAGTTGCAGAGGTTGCAGTCAATGCTCCACCTGTTGTTACTATAAAAGCACCACTAACATTTAAAGAACCACCGCTTATTGTTATATCGCTTGCCTTTACAGCTCCAAGAGGAGTTACACTAAATGCAGCAGATGAATTTCCTCCTGATACAGGACTTCCAGCCCAAAATGCATATGTTCCAGATCCTGATAAACCTGTGTACCCATTAGTTGGAGGTGTACCACCCAATGTATTTTCAATAAGAGAGCTAATATTCCAATCAGCTATGTGGGCACTTGTTGTTGCAAGTGTATAGCCACCAGTACTGCCACTTGCAATAATTGATGTAGTTGGGTTTACATTGGTAGGATCAAAAGCAAATATTCCTGATAAAGATGAATTTGCTCCTATCAAAACTCTTGCCCCTGATGTTCCAGAAGATCCTACAAATATTGATCCACCTGAACCAATCTGAACTGCAGATGATATTAAAGATGTCACGGGGTTAATGGGAGTAAGAACTACCTCGTTAGATTTTAAAGAAGCATTCCCAAAATCATCATAAAATCTTGCTATAACATATGTAGTGATATAATTGTTTGAATATACACTTGCAGGGCTTCCACCTGAATATACAAGAGCATTCATAGTATACGTCCCAGAAGCTGTGGTGGTTAGATTATTGCTTAAAGTTAAAGTAAATGTTGGAGTTGTTCCTGAAACTCCAGAGACATATGTATTTGCGGGGATACCTGTTCCTACAATTTTATAGCCTACAGTGATAGAGGTTTGCGTTACTCCTGCTTCATTAATAACTCCATTAACTACTATCGTATTTGTTCCACTGGTCCCGCCAGAAGCATACGTTGTCGTGTAGGTATCTACGGGAGATGTAACTCCAGACCAAGATGTATACTTTTGATAAATCTCAGCAGAGGTTGCGTTAGTACTGGAGTAATCAAAAGAAGCTGAGTATCCATCATATCCCGCAGTTGCATATAAAACTGGAGTGGTTGATCCTAGGGAAGCAGATCTTGTAAATGACGAAATTGATACACCACTAGACTTAACATCACTAGCACTAGCACTTATGACATGTCCTGTGAATGTAGAGTAATACGCTCCAAACTGGTCAAACAAATTCTTTTTTGTAATAGTAAAGGTTTGAGATAATCCTACTCCGACTGGATAAAAGTAAAAGTATCCTGTAGATGAGTATCCTGTTGGTTCTAAATCTATAATAAATCTTGTTCCTGCATTTGATGCAGGTAGCGTTAAGGAGATTACTATATTTTCTCCCGTTCCGCCTGAAGAGAATCCTGCAGAAACTACGGTAACTTCTGTTGGAACTGTAGTAGACAAAGTGACTGGAGAAACTGGTGTGGGGTTATAGACTGGAGAATATGAAGTTGCTCCTCCTAGCTGATCAATAAATCTTGCTTTAACCCATCTTGGATTTAAATCTGTAGTAATAACTGTAATTGGATTTAGGACACCTGAGTATGCAGTTTGATATGTCCCTCCAGAGGATAACGCCTCTGCAACCTCTGTAGCTAAATATGATAAGTCAGATGGGGTTGTATATGCAACAGAGTATCCATTATTTACTCCCGCCACTGTAAGGCTTGTAGGAGCTATAAGGGTAGATACATATGCTGCTCCAGTTATTGATGAAGAAGCGCTAGTATTTCCAAAAGAGTCCTCCACTATAACGCTGATTGTTGTAAAAGATGTTTGTGGTGGCCCAAATAAAGCTTTATTTAAAGTTGCTGTAAGCGTATATGATTGACTTGAAGATGCTCTATTAATTGGAATAGCTACAACCTTAGTCCCACCTGCTGTAACTAACGTTATAAGAAAATCTTTTGCATTCTGATTGGAATAAACTCCTGCGGATATTGCAGTAGAGTCAAAAGTAAATGAAATTGTTAAACTTGTTCCTGACCAGGAACTTGTCAAGGCTGATACAGCAGAGGGTTTAAGTACTGCTGAACCAATAAGTGCACCCTGAATATCTGAACCTGAAGCGGACCATGATCCATCAGAATACCAATAGTTAGTTGAATTAATATAAAGTCCTGTTTTTGTTTGTGATGGGTCTACATTGGGACCTATCTTTACAGAACCTGCCGTTACAGTTCCTGCAAAATATGCTTTTCCTGTAGATGCAGCTATATAAAATTCTTTAACCCCACCATTAAATCCTGCTAAACCACTTTGATTTAAAATTATTCCTGTTCCTGAAGTAGATCCAGACACTACGTTTAATTGCCCTATATTTGAACCAAATCCTGATCCTACAAAAAGAGATCCACCCGTTAAAGATATATCGGTAGAAGAATTAGATGTAAAAAGATTTGTACCCCCAACACCAGTTCCCGCATTAGTGTATGGCAAAGAAGTAAAGTCTGAGTATGTTGTTGAGTTAGCTGCAGTCTGAACAGACCTTACCACAATAACTCCAGAAGAGCCAGGGGCTACACTTATAACTTTAGTAGTTGTTGTCATTTATCATCCTAACTCAGTTGTACGTAGTACTCTATGTCTAATGGTACGCCATAGATTTTTGCTATTGGTGTAGTCAATGCAGATCTACTAACAATAGAATTACTTGCAGTAATTTCTGAAAGAACAGATATTTTTAATGCATCTATGGTTATAGATGAACTAGCTCCTACTGCATGGATATCAATGCAGGAAATAGTTGATAGCGTAGGTATCGTAGCGGGTAATACATTGGACAGTATCTGATATCCTGGAGTAATTGCTCCATCAAAAGCATACGAAGACACAGTGGCTGATAAACCATTAACGTCTGTTAATACAATAGACAAACTTCCAGAACTAGATACTGGGACTTTTACCAATATGTCTAAGGTATCTACTGTATTGTAAGAAGATAGGTTAACTCCAAGGCTGTCATTTCTTATTATTGTCCCCGCTGGTAGATTTATACTATTAAGACCTATGCGTGGAGAGTATGAACTTTGAGCTGCAAATCCGTTTGAAGTATAAGGAGTCCCTGAATATGTGCTCCAAGCAACTAAGTCTGAAAAATCATTTATTATTAATTGATCTCTTGTTCCAAAAGATTGCAAAGTTTGTAGTGGAAATACTCCTATTTCATAAATATTTGCTGCGACATTCGAAGAAATAGTTCCTTTTACAACAATTAAATTAGGGGTTCCTATTGTGTAGGACTTTAATGTTACTGGACTTCTAGCTATCTCATACTTCAAAGAAAGATCACCCACTGTTGCAGAAGTATTTATGGACCCTACAGCAATTGATGATGCCCACTCAAAAGAAGAATTACTTAAATATTGGACAATGGCATTCTTGCCATTAGTAGTAATTATATTGCTAGATCTCGCTATTTCATTTCCATTTTGCTTGAAGATATATGTACCGATCATTGTTTCCCCCGTCATGATACCACTACCGTAGTGGAAGCTGATGCCCCAGCAAATCCCTGTGTATTATATGGAGTTACAGATACAGTGTAAGTACCTACTCCAACAACCGTGACCGTTCCTGCTCCTATAATAAATCTTGTAGGAGCTTGTATAACTGTAGACCCTTGAGTAGCAATTAAGTCATAGTGATCTGCATTTGATATTACGTTCCAGGTAGCGTTTATTGTTCTTTGCCCAGAGGTCATAGGAGTAACAGATAGTCCAGTGATTGTTTGGAAAGCAGGAAATAGATTAGACGAAATATAATCAACCTCATAATCTGTTGCCCCTGGGACTGCATCAAATTGAACAGTTACGTTTAGCACAGCATTTCCTGTAGAATCAAAAGCAGAAGCAACATTTAAGACCTTCAGGTTTTTAGGATTTTGTAGGTTAATTTTTCCTGTCGATATAGTATCAAGATTTGTTAATGGAGTACTTGATTCTGACTGAAAAGTACTTAAATTAGTAGGGGCTACACCTGAAGAGGCAGTTAAATTCTTTAGATCAATAGGGATAACATTACCTTCGCCATATTTAGCAAACAAAATTCTACGTTTTGCTAGATTTGTCCACTTATCATCTGTTGAAAGTATATGTAAGGTTCCTGATTTTTGGGTACCTAGGGAATAATTAAAATCAATTCCAGAATCTTTTTTTGTCAATGTCTCCCCCTAAACTTATATAAGTATACCATTATACCCCGCCTGATCCATTATACTGGCATGTTCCCCAAGGACCATGTCCTGTTAATCCCCCCGCACCAATATAAGCTTGCGCTCTAAAAAATAGTGGAGCGTTTGATGTTGTGGTATATGTTATCGCCGTAGAACCATACGTAGTAGTAGTAGCCGTACTTGTATCTATAAGAGTCCCTGCTGTTGAATTTCCGCTATATAACTCATAAGCATACTTCCAAGGCTGTGTGCCATCAGATAATGTGTCTGGCATCCATGAGAAATGTGTTCCGCTTATGTTTTGAGATACCGTAATCCTAGGGGCTACTGCTACTGGAATGCTTGCGGGGATTACATGAGATGAAATACTTGCATTACCATACATTCCATTTTGATATCCTATAATAGATACTGTTAAGGTAGATCCTGGGGAAAAGAATGGAGTTGTAAAATATCTATCATCTTCAAATGAAAGACCTGTTCCGTATCCGATCATTGTTCCATCTTGCCAAAAATAATTTCCTCCACGATTTACCAGGGTATCATTCTTTACTCTGCCCGTTGAATCTGAATAAGCAATTACATACTTATCATAAGCAAGAGTAGAGGTCCATGTAACTTTTGGCGCTAGCACTAGATCAATATATGCCTTTGGAAGATTTGCATTAAAGGCTGATGATGTAGCGCTGACGGTATTGCTAAATGAACTCTGTTGATATTTATTTGAACCATCTACAGCATACCCATAAACATAGTAAGTTTCACCTAAGACTAGGGGATAGTTGGGGGTATCTACTGTAACACGATATTTCCCTGATGTGAGAGACACTGGCCTTGTAGCAGCGAAAGTTCCTGATGACCCAGTATATCCCATCCCAGACGATCCATACACAGGGGACCCAGATGCAACATGAAATGAATAGGAGGATGGTTCTGGAGAATCTGCTAGATCTTGATTAACATCTACGGTCATGGTGATATGACCTACGGAATCTACAATTAAAAGCATATTACTTAAAACTGGGGGGATTAATGTATTTCCTGAAGTCCCTCCATTTGGCTTTGAATTTGTAAGATCAATTGTGCGAGTTGTATTTCCAGTACTTTTAGTTGATGTAAGTGAATTATATCCAAAGAAATAAAATGTATGGGATAACGCACTGACACCTGGAATGACAATGGTTGTTGCTGAAGACGTTTTTACTAAATTGCCAGGGGAAACCCCATCCATATAAACCATAACAGAATCTGAATTTTGTCCTAGCTGGTAAGTGAATGTGACATCATATGCTCCAAACACCGTAGATGATGGTGGAGAAACATCTGAAAGTATTATTGGGGGATTTACGCCTGATACGACAGGAGTAATGGTATATGGGATCGTCACAGAAGTTCCTTTATAAGATATTGAGCCTGATATATATTGTGGAGTAATAACGATAGACCCTGTTTCATTTGCTGGAAGATAAATCGTATAACTATGTGATCCAGAATCTGGAGCATCTGGTAGTTCCTGATTGCCTACAATTAGGCTATAATAATTATAATTTTTTCCTACATCTGAACTTACTGACCAAGTTATAGTAACTGGGTAAGTATTCGCGGACAATGAGCCTACTGAATATTGTAGATTAGATATTGTTTGGATTAATGTAGCAGGAGATTCATACGTAAAGGCAGAAGATTTTCCAGCTTGATTGTCAATCTGACTCGTCATGCCACCAGAAACTACAAAAATATTAACTACCCCATCTATTAAAGATGCTGGAGATGTAGCTGTTATTACTGTTCCTGCTAGATTTACACTGACTGCTGGAGAGATAGTATTGCCAAATAAAACTATAGAGTCGCTAGAAAAATTAGATCCAGTTATCGTAACAACTGTTCCTCCTGTATCAAGACCTGTACTTGGAGATACTGAAATTATATCTGGAGCAGATCCCAAGATGTTAGATGAGGGATAAGTATTTGATTTTGAACTTACCGCACCAGAGTTAAATGTAATTTGATTCATAACTAACGTCGTTTGTAAACCATTATTAAAAGTTTGACTTACTGATTTTACAAAGAATGCAATATTACTTATATTCTTTAAACTATAAGATAAAGTTATTACGTCCCCTACTTGAACAAAAGGATTTCCAAAAATTGATATTGAGATATCTTTACTGAATGAATCTGAAGCTCTTGCTAAAACTTTCAAGATACTCTCAGCTGATGTTTTTGATTGTACCCAGTCTGATTGGAATTCAATTACTTCACTTGAAATCTGAGGATTTATTACTTTTTCTACAGTCATTTGTGGAGTAAGTATAATCATGCCTCTTGAAGAAAGAAGTAAGTCTGCTGAAGATAGTTTTTGATATCCTGGACTTGTTTTTGTAAATACAGATATATTTGAAGAGTTTGCAATTGCAAATTTTGCTCTAAACCCTGTAGATAAAATATTCGAATAAGTTAAATAGTTTTCTTTTACACGAATAAGGTCTGTTTGTTTTTGTGACCCATTGACATAATATGGAAAGCTATAAGAAGCCTTAAAAATATCTGTCCCAATAGATGGAGTCATTGCCAGTTGTACATCGTAATAATTTAATCCAAATATCTGTGGCCTTGACTGAGCAAAGAATGACCTTTCTGTGATATTGCTTCCTGCGACTATTGAATTCAAAAATTCTCTTGATTGAAAATAATAGTGAGATGTAGTATCTAGCTGGCTTTCTGTAGCATATACCTCTGCTAATTCTACGTTAGATGATGCAATTTTGGATGATGAAAAGAACCCAAAGTTCTTCCCTGCAAAAGATTGTGGCATCGGATTAGATGTACTTATATTGCTTGCCCATACTACTGGCAACATAGGAGTTCCATTTTTATTAAACTTATCTATTGCGTATCTTGCCTTATTAACATAAATCGCTCTACCACCAACCTTATTAACAAATTTTAAATTTATAAAATTACCCATTGTGGCTTCATGCAAAGAGTCATATGGCTCATTAATAAAATCATTTTCTATTGAATTAGTAATATCTATTGGTTGAGCAAATAAACTATTGGTTGATCCTGATGAATCAACATAATAAAATTTAAGTTGATATTTTATTGAATTATTAGCTTTAATAATTTTATTAATTTCAATGAAGTATGCGCTAGCGTCTATGGCTGATGTCCCAGATAACCCAAAGAATATACCTGCCTGGACTGCTTCAGCAGAAGAAGGGAATCTGAATTTAGCTGAGTATGTAGCATATCCAATATCTTGACTATTTGCTACCACTAAAACTTTTTCGTTATTTGAGCTAGGAACCTGTATAAGACTATGGCTTATTGTCGGATCTGGAATGATAAAAATATTTGGGCTTCCTACAGGTATTTTTTTTGTTATAAACTTTACCTTGTAAGCATTGTTTACATTATCCATGACTAGGTGGGGGGAAGATGAAGTCCCAAATTGTCCACGCTTGACATTCATATGCTTTCCTGTATAGTCTACTGAAATATTTGATAGCCCAACTTTATTTGAATATGCTCCTATTACCGCTGTTAATTCAGCTTGAGTAGATGGATAATGAAGTTCTGGATTTCCAACTATTGTTCCATTTAAGTCAGAAGCAGAAAGTCGTACTTCTAGATCTCCTACCGATAAAATTTCATTCTCAATAACACAATACCCCTTATGGTCAATTGTTGTCGCAAAGAATAAATTATTAAATGAACCTTGATCTGTAGAATAATAATTTTGGGAGGAAGTCATCATAGATTCATTTAATAAATTAAACGGGACAAAATCTTCTGAATCTTGTTGCCAGATAATATCGGGAGCAACTTGAAAAATACTTGACGTCTTAGAACTAGCAGATGATTTATCATTTATGCCTACACTTCTTTTTATCGTAGGCGAACGATAACGCATCAAAACCTTTCCTATTTTTGTTTTAATTGATTCATTATAAGATCCTGCAATTACATTATTATCGCCAAACGTATTAGTTGATGTATAGTTAGATATTGTGCTCTGCAGATTCTTAAAGTTCATGATGCCATACTCATCAATATAGCATCCTATTTGATAAGCAAGAAAAGCTTCTTGCAGAATAGAGTAAACTGTTTTGCTAGCTGAATCTGCAAAGAAGAAACTCATATCAATTTTTTGATTTTTATCTTTTATTGCTGAATATAATTGATCATAATTATAATCTGTAAATCCAGATAGATCCATAATATTAGAAAAAACTTCTACCGCATCTTTATTCTCAGCAACATAATCCATAACAGGAACAGTTTGCAAAAATTTCATGGCATCAAAACATGTTACTCTAGTAGTTTGAATATCTTGATTATCCCAGGTATCTACATAGAATACTCCTGCTGGAATTACTGCATTAGACATTTCTGGTAAATAGTAGTTTACGTAAAATTTAACATTTTTAACAAGCATTCCTTTTAGAGGAGTTACTACGCTAGGCGCAGAAGGGGACATATTTGTTGGTGTATTTGAATTAATAGAAAAAATAGATAATGGAGCATTTGACACTCCTGCAAGGGGTATATTTGAAAAACTAATCGAGGCAGAGTTTGCAGACATAGCAGAAATAGGAAGTGGAGTATTGTTGTTATCAAATTCTTTTTTAACATCAAAATCAATCACAAAGCTTGACAGGTCTAATTCCAAACGTGGTGATATTTCGATAACTTGGAATCTTCTAAGTTCCGTGTCTGTTTCTCTATCAGCGCTTGTTCCAGATTTATACTTACTGTAGTTTGATATGGAAGTAGAAGATAATTGTGTTACTGAGATTTGATCTATTGCTTGATAGCCATTAACTTTAACCCCACCTGAGTACACTGAAATCCCGCCAAAATCATCAATATAAGGAATCAGTGAATGTGCATCTGCGTTCCATGCCCATTTATTGCTACTCCAAGTAGAGCCGTTCCAGTATAGGATACAAACTCCTGCATCAGATATACCGCTAGAGGGAACTGCTACCGCTGTAGTTACTCCAGTAGTGGTATTAGAAAGATTAACTAGCAAATTATCTGGCTTAGATTGACTAATATTTAATTTTATAACAATTTTATTTACACTTAATACTTCTTCATACCTTGCGCCCAACGAACTTGGGCTTAATGTTCTTTCAGAAATAAAATATTTATAAGCTGAAAACTGAGATAATGAACCATTCTTAAATAGAGGATTTGACTCTGATCCAAATAAAATTCGTGGAGAGTAAACAATAGAGCTGCAAGGCATAGCATTATTCCATCCTGCTTTAGAATTTAATACAGGTCTTGAAATGCTAGCGATTGATGAATTTCCAGATGTCACATAGCTTTCTCCTGGCCTAAAAAAACTAAATGGGGCATCGGTACTATATAAAGATCCATATAGATAGTCAAAATATGTTATCTCATATATTTTTACCTGATCTATTAATACTCCCCATGCATTTAGATCAGAAAGGGTTGTATTATTTATATCAAATACCAAATCAAAAGAGCTATATGCTGGATCTCCTACAAATGCTCCTGATGAAGGTCTTTGGCCTACTTTAAATTCAACTTTTTGCCAGTCGATGCTGTCTATACTTAATGAAGCACTTCCTGCTAATGGCGATACATCGTTTTTAGCCTGTACAGAAAGGTTAATGATGTCATTACTTATAGACTTTGCTAAAAATACAACCTTATAGCATTTTTGAACAGAAGAACCTATAGAAATAGTGCTTGATGCTCGTGCCTGAAAGTTAGTCACATCCATTAAGTTTACACTACCTAGGTTCCCCGATGGAGTTACAAAAAGTTGTATAGCTGTTTGATCTACAAAGGAAGAGGTTGTCTTTCCACTTCCTGATAAATTTATGGAAAGCTTTGAATTATCTTTATGCCAATTACTTGTCGTATAGAGGCTCCTTGTATCTAAACCATTACCTGTCCCCGAAAAAGTTGCATATGGGGTATTGACTAAATTGTAATTCCATTCAGCAGAAATGAACGGGAGCATATTAATGGAGTCATGATTAAAGTAAGCCTTTACTTCAGTAGATGCATTAATTGGCATTAAATCTCCGTAAACTCTATTTTAACGTTGACATAGTCATAGCCTGTATTACTAGAGCTGCCAATTCTTCTTTTAAGGATATCATAGGTGAAGGATGTAATGAATGCACTAAATACCTGACCTGATGTAGTAAATGAATCTGTATATGCTCCTGTTGGAAAACTATTAATAACTTCTGTTTCTTTAGCATAGATTAATTTAACATATATCGGATTGAAAGCATTACCATCATAGATAGACTTTATCCAAGCTCCTCCATGTCCCCCAGAAGTATAATCAACTACATTGGCATCTAACGTCGGGAGATCTTTCCAATCAGTAGATACTTTAAGTTTTTTAGAGATTACATACTTTCGCATACGACCATTTGCGACACGAGTTGAATTTTCAATAATATCATACGAGATACCTATTGGTTGGCGATTATGATCTGTTAGTTTATAGTAATTTATGCCATCTAGGGAAATCTGAACTCCTATAGGAATCATCATATTATCCCCCTACCCGTCTATTTGTAGATATCATGGCGTTTTGTCTTTGTATGGTACTTATAACTGTTTTAGCAATATCATCTGCGCTTGCATTTGATCCCGCATTTACGGTTACATTATATGTCGTATTACCCATTATACCAGCTGTGGAGCCACTATTAATAGCATTGAGTGTTGGAGTTCCTATTTGTTTAACTGCATTAGCATTGACTATATATTCTCCATTTGATGCCATAAGGTTTATAGAATCAGAGAATGAACTTCCCGCTCCTTGTAATAATCCCCCACGCCATTTCTTTATGGGCGCTGGGATGACTTGCTTGGTTTTTTTACCCTCTGAATTTATAAGTGATGTAGTTAATGCTGGATTTACATTTTTAGATATTGTCTTATTGCCATTACTAATAGCATCTCTGAGGTCTGCCAAGGCGCTGGTGAGTGTATCAACCACAGTAGTCATTGCATCTGCTTTTGCCTGTAAAGCATTTTGAGCAGTTTGATTTGTAAATTCACTTTGAGTAGAGTACAGTTGTTGTTGCAACATTGCTGCGCCCATAAAGTTACCCGAGGCTCTTGCCATCCTCATCTGGTTTTGAAGATCCATTTTTGTTTGTTGGAATTGCTGTTGACGTTGTAATTCTGTAGTTATTTTTTGTTGAGCTTTTAACTCATCCTCTACCGTTTTCTTATAAGCATTTTGAGCAGAGATTCTTGTTGTCAATGCCTTTACATCTGCTTGTTGCTGTGCAGACCCCTTAAATGTAGTAGCAGTAGCACCTGTTCCTGAAACATCACCCGTAATTGCAGCAATTGCTTTTTGTTGTAAAACATAGGCTTTATGTGCTGCTGTAATAGCAGCTTTTCCTTTTGGACTTTTTGTATAATCTAACATCCGTTGATAAATATTTGATGCCTTACTTGGTGGAGCAAAGTCTTTATTCCCTGATTTCTGTATGTCTGTTAGCGAAATACCTGAATTCTGCAGGGCTTGTATGGCCATGATATTAGATAGAGTTACTGCTGCTTCTCCGCCCATTGATCTTAATCCATCTGTAATAGATTGCAGTGAAGATATTGCGTCAGCAGTTCCACTATTTTTTACAGCAGCAGTTAAAGCATCAACTCCAATTCCCGCATCTATGCCTGATTTTTTAATGCCCTCTAATCTATCAGACATATCTTTATAGGATAAAGAGCTATTTGTAATAGTCCCAAATAATTTAAGTGTTGTATCAGCTAATCTTTTTTGAGCATCATTTAGAGCATTATAGTCTTTTGCTGTATTAGTAACATCTTTCCATGAATCTCCATTTTTTTTAATTGCCTGAGATTCTTTTTCCAATATAGTAGTAGTTGCAGTAGTTGAATTTGAAAGAGATCCTTGAACACTTTTCCAGACTTCAGCAAAATCTTTTGTTCTCCCTGCAGCTGCTAACATAGTCATTACATATTCTTTTGCTTTTTCTGGGTCCATACCGCCTAGGGAAATAGCTTCTGATGCTTTTGTCCTTAATTGTCCCGCCGTTGCTTTTAAGTTTCCATTTAACTTTTTTAATCCTTCTACAAACATTGCCGTAGGATCATTTTTAGGCAAGGCATTAATTGCGTTTACATAGGACTGTACTTTAGGGGTAAGTTCACTTAGAGAAGATGCTATCCCTGGAATAGATGACAGAAGGTTCTTTGTACGAATAGTTGCATCCATAGATGACATTCCAAATAACGCTATTTCATTTGCGCTTGTGCTAAAGGTTGCATTTGCTACTGCGGCATGTTCTTTTTCTGCCTTCATTAAGGCACCTATGCCACCCGTGACAAGTCCTAGCGCAGCTCCTGCAGCTGCACCCCAAGGACCAAACATCATTCCCATACCTGCCATAGAAGAAGCACTTCCTGCTATGCCAGCGACATTACTTCCTGACTGTAACATAGACCCTGCAGCTTGACCTGCCATCATGAGTGCAGCGGAACCTGCCATCTTAGACTGGATATTCATTCCCCCAGTGGCATTTGTCATTCTTGACCTTACACGACTAAGCTTTCCACCTTTACCTGATACAAAATTTCCGTTTTCCATTGATGGTCCATATGGAGATGATGATGGACCAACTGTTCCATAATTTTCAAATCCTGGAAGGGAAGTTTGAGAAACAGATAGGCTTGTTGAACGTACTTTAGGCGCACCTTCTTTAATTCCCGTAACAACTCCATCAACTAAATTTGTTGCTGCACGTTTTGTTGCTTTTGAAGGAGATGCTGCTTCTGCTGCAATATTAATTTCAGAAACAATATTTTCTGCAGTTCTTGTTGCTACAATTTCTCCAGCATTTCTTGCATTATATTCAGCAAGTTGTTTAGATGTTAAATTTCTTTCTGGATTAGCAATTTGTACATTTGGATTTGTTGCCATTCTTCCTAAAAATTGTTCAGACGGAGCATGGGCTAGAACCATAGATTTAGCTTCTTTTTCAGTAAGTCCCAGCTCCGCTTCCATTAAATCTTTTGTTGTTTGAGTTTTTACCTTCTTATAAGGCATTGCTCCTGATTCAGAACGATCTGTAGTAGTTGTACCAGATGTTTTCATATAAGGAGTTACATTTTCATCTGTACCTTGAATTGTCCAAACTCTACCATCTCTTCCAACAACTATTCTATTATTTTTATCTTTAATTTGTTTTTTAAAAAATCCTCCCGCTGGAACTTCTTTTTCTATTCTTTGATGCGGAATACTTGTATATCTTAATCCACCAACTTTTGCAATTTCTGCTTCATATTTAGCTTTTAATTCAGGGTCACTTGAAAAATGTGGCTCTAATGCTTTTGCCCAAGATCTATTTACTATTTTTTTCCATAAAACATCATCTATTTTAATTCCTCTTTTTGCAAGAGCAGTCATTATTTTTAACATTTCACTATTAGCAACTTCAGCTATTTGAGCTGAATCTGATGGATTTATTTTTAATTGACTCATTAATAATTGTCTTAATGGTGATTGAGCAATTGCTCCAATTTTGTTACCATTTGGCCCACGAGATTTTTGATTCCAATCTATCCAATCTTGAGGATTTGCTCCTTTTCCTGTCATATCTGAATTAAATCCAGAATCTGGCACTAACGATGATACTGCTGGCAGTGGTCTGACTTGTCGGTGCCTTAGCATTGATGAGCTTGGCACAGATCCATAATTACCTGAATTAATAAAATCATTACCAATATCAGATGTAAATACTCCTGCAGAACCAAGTCCTTCTTCATATTTAGGAAGTATTCCTTTAATCATTGCATTAATAAATGGAGCATATTTTGCTGAAGCTCCTTTAGGAATTACCGATTCTCCTGGAGTTAATAGTGCAGGATAAGTATCAGAATTTCCAGAGCCTGGGACAAATCCTCCCGTCGCCATTCCTGGAAGATGGGCTGGAGTAAATGAACCTTTTCTTCCCATTGAACCTACTGCCATTGATTCAACGCTTGCAAGAGTAGAAGCCATAGACATTCCAGTTCCTACATTCATTGTAGTTACTAAGCCTTCCATGCTGATAGTTAGAGTTCTAATCGCTTGGTTTAATAATCCAACTGAATCAACATCTGACATAATTCCTGTACTAAATAACTCTGCTGCTGCATTTGCAGCAACTATCTTTGGAGTAAATAATTCTTTAATTCCTGCTCCACCAGTTAATAATAATTTTAAATTAAATCCAGCTTTGATAATATATCCTACAAAGTTAGCCATGAGGCCAGTAAGCATAATGATCGGACCTGAGAGGGCTGTTGCTATAGCAACTATCCCCATCAATGATTTTACAGGAGAAGGAAGGCTTCCAAATACTTTAGCAACAGAATTTCCAAAATTCATTAATGCTGTTGAAATTTCAAGAATTTTTTGACCTACTGGGATAAGATCTGCCTTAAAAGTCTCCATTGCTCTTTTATACTTTCCAGTGGCAGACTCTGTTGCTGTTTTCATTTCAGAATTTGCTACGCCTGCTAATTGCTGGCTATTGGCATTCATTAAATCAAAAGCGACTTTTGTTTGGCTATTTGCTGAGCCTAGGTTTGTAATAAGAGCTTGTATTCTTGCTTCCTGAAATTTACCAAAAAGTTTTTCAATTAATTGAGATTGTGCAAGAGGAGCTAATCCTTTTAAAGCTCCTTGTAGGGCCATGATCATCTTTACTGGATTGCCTTTTTCATTTGTAGCAATTTTGCCTACATTAATATTATATGCAGCAAATGCGTCTTTAGCTGATTTAGTTGGATTAATTAATGAAGCAATTGCAGATTTAATAGCATTGGCAGATTGAGCTGCTGGTACTCCCGCTTCTTTCATTGCAACCATCATAATAGCTGTATCCTTAAACGATCCCCCAAGTTGCTGGACAATTGGTCCTACACGCGGAATTCCATCAACTAAATCTTGCAAACTTGTTGAAGTTTGGTTTTCAACTGCGTTAAGAAAGTCTACTGCTCCTGCTAATTCTTTTGTACTTAACTTATAAACATTTTGCAAGGAAATAGTTGCCTTCATTGCTGCTTGTGTATCAAGCTCTCCTAACTTAGATAATCTCATTGCTTCTCTTGTTGCAACGATAAGATCGTTTCCAGTTTTTCCTGTTGCTGCTAGATCCGCAGCCATTGAAGCAGTCTCTTTAACAGAAATACCCATACTTGAAGCTAATTCCTTTGCAAGCCCTATTGTTTGTTCTTTAATTGAATCGAGAGCTTGCTGACTTGATTGAGTAAGTCCTGTGCCATAAACCTTTTGCATTCTTACAATTTCAGTATTAACATCTTGAAATACTTTTTTAGCTTGTGACCCAAACATTATTAATGGGACAGACATTCCAACTGTCAGCTGGCGTCCTGCCCATTGAGTATTTTTACCCCAATTGATAAGAGATTTGGATCCTTGGTCAATGGCAATGTTAAGAATATTCTGTTGATTTGCTGCAATCTTTGTAGCATTAGTTAACGCATTAATACTTGTAGGGGTGTATACGGAATAGAATCCCTTTTTTGTAGGATCCGCCATCACTATAGAATTTTGCAACTTTGTTTGTTCAAGAGCAAGGGCCTTGACGCTATTCATAGCAGTACCTGATTGCTGCTTTATAATGCTATAATATTGCCCAAGGGATAGCTTGCCTGATTGTAGTGCTTGACCAAACTTTTCAGTTTCAGTCCTTAGCTGTACAGTTTGTTGCGTAAACTGTCCTGTAGAAAGCATGGTATTTTTAAATGCTAAGTTGGCTGCATTAAGATCTTTTGTTAAATTAGATGTTAGTCCAACTCCAGCAACACTCTTGTTTAAAAGTTCAACCTGGGATTGTAAGGCTTTTATCTGGGCATTAACTGATGAAAAATCACTTAATGCGACTATCTTAAGTTCTATACGAGCCATAGATTAAACCTCCATTTGCATAAACCCTAGTCCTTCGTTTATGCCAAATCCCTCTTCTTGTGCAGTCTGACCTTTTTGAAGATCTGTAACATCTCCTCCGTTACTATTATCTTCAAGATCAACCCCGTTTATTGCTGCTGAGAAGATTCTTTCACGCTCTTCCCTTTTTCTCAAAGCTTCGATCATAGCCATCAATTCATCAATTGATAAACTACTTTCCAACTCGTCAAAGTTCTTCCAATTGCCGAGCAAGAAAATTTCAGACTCTAAGGAGCGTAGATCTAGTTCGTCCCAACTAGAGCTGCTCCCAGAAGGTTTGGGTCTGTGAGCTTTAACCCGCCTGCGATTTCAAGAATTTTCATCATGGTTGGAATTTCAATAACATCTTCAAATTTATTTATATCTGTTGACAATTCAGGCTTTAGGACTTCTAGGCAAACCATAGCTGCCTTAATAAATACATCCATCGCTGCTGCTTCTGACTGGTCCTCTGCAGTATCCATCGTATTAATAACTTCCATAAACTTTCTTAGCTGCTTAATAGGCAGGGGCCTCAAGATGATTGTCGAACCATCTGATAATTCAATCTCTACTATATCATATACTGCTGTTGCCAATTTATAGCTCCTTTGTTTAGTTAAATTATACCAAGATAACGTACATAGACAAACTCAAACCCCCACCTTTTATTGGTGGGGGCCTGGGTCAATATTAAATTGTTATTAAGTTATCAGACTGTTCCGAATACACGATCAATAACGACACCATATTCTGCACCTGCATAGGTTACATCAGAATCTGGTAAGCAACGGAAATTCACTGGGAATACTGTTGCTGAATCACGCTTCATTGCATGCATTGTTGTATCAATTGAAACAACACGACGTGCAACATAAACACGCTCTTTGGAACGAGATACTGTAGTCACAGTACCAACTCCTGTTGCGCCACCTGGATTTGTTACAGAAGCACTTGTACCAATTTGGGAAGGAGCTTGTCCTACCGCAACCAATACACGCTCAACTGGAGCATCTCCTAGAGCACCTGCAGCAATGTTTAATGTTGCTGCTGGAACATCTGCAGTACTATTTACTGAAGAGTCATTATTTAACAATGTAGCAACATTAGCAATAGTGCTTGCAGTATTTGCAACATAGACGTTATCTAGCTGACCCCATGAGAGCTGAAGATTTTCTAGAGTTGTCTCTGTTAGTTCTGTCTTTAGCAAAACCTTAAGGGTCTGCTTGAATAGACGGGCTGCATCAAGAAGTTGATCTACTTGAACTTCACCGTATGAAGGTTCATAAGAAACTTCAAGGCCAGTTGTTGTATATCCAACTTCACGATATAGCGGAGATGCTAGAAGACCCTGACGAGCAGAGGTATTTACAGGCAAAAGAGTTGAAAGATTTGCTTGAGCTGTAGCAGGACGACCTGCTGCGTTACCGCTATTACCAACACTTACGAAAAGTGAAGCTGCGCCAACGATTATATTTTTTGTACTTGTAGCCATATTATATTTTCACCACCTTATTTTTTTTAAATTAAACAAAAATGACGATTTACTTCCTCAAAAGAAAGCATAGCATTAAAGCCTAATAAAACAAACTTTTAGAGATATCTTCCCGTACCTGAGTCTACTTCTCTTGTATAGGCATAATGGATAGTTATTAGTCCATTCATCAACCCGCCCTCATTTTGGAAGGATTGCACTGGATCCGCAGACTCTAGGTTAAACCACAGGAATGTGAAGGGGCTTCCTTGAACCAATTGGACATTTACATCTCCAGCAGATTTATCATACCTACGGAATAAATCTGTCATAAAGTTAATTATAGTCTGTATTTCTGCTGTGCTGGTAGAGGTAATTTCAAAGGTCATAGACTCTTGTGCTATCCACCACTGGACACCATAATTTTTTTGCATTACATCATAAATTAAATATGTCTTACCTGGTAACAAATTATTAAATTCTGGAACTTGTTGGGCTGGAATAATTGGGATCATACTATTCATAAAGCCATCGGCATAGTAGTCTAGCTCATTTAATAGGTTTACAGCTTGTAGCTCTTTCCACACAAAAGATCTTACGTCATATGAGGCTACTTTTGAATAATCTGCTGTCATTTAATAATCTCCCGCCCACCAGATATTGAATTTACAATATTTACTACTGCTTTTCTTACCTCTAGTATACCACCAGAGTCTGAAGATATTACTTTTGAGGCTTCCTGAACTACTCTTTCGTAGAATCCTGAAGCATCCATAATGGCCTCGGCATTTCCTGCATACCAGTCAAACATAAATGTGGCAAAAGCATTTTTTGTTTGCATTCCACCAGGATGATTGATTGTTATTGTCTTTCCTGGGGCTACAAAAACTTGTCCTTCTGTGCCTAAAAACGACAATACTTTACTTGAAGAAAAACTTATTGGTAATCCTTTTTCCATGACTGACGCTTTATTTCTAAATATATTTTTAGCAGAGATAGACTTTCCAGTTCTTCCTGGCATTGATAATTCAGAGGGTACTGGAACTGGGACTCTTGACGGCAAGAAAGAGCTATTAATAGATAATGATCCACCTAGAATTCCTGCTCTTTCTATAACAAATAATCTTGCTCTAGCATCTCCCACTGATCCCCACTCATAAATATGATGTAGTTTTTTTGGATTTTGTGATGCTTCTCTGTCTACAGATAGAACAAATCTTTCTCCTGTTATTGTAAATGCAGCTTTTGCAATTTCTTGCATGACGGTTGGAGAGGTTAATTCTTTTGCGGAATCTACCTTTGACATAATTTGGTTTATAAAAGTCTTGCTATCAATGTTCAGTTTTATCATTGCTTTGTACAGGCACCCTTTGTAATGTGGCTTCATGATACGAGACTCTCCCAAATGGGTCTAATACCGCATGAGAAGAAGATATCTCAAAGATTGAGTCTGGATTACCGCTTCTATCAATTTCAACAAAAACTGGCTTATTATCACTTGTTCTAATATTTTCTAATCTCCAACGCTTACTTAATAAGTCTATTGTTTTTATTTTTAACTGAAGTTTTTCTGCATATCCACCCGAAGAGCCTTTGTCAAAAGTTTTACTATCTCCTCTTACAGAAGATCCTGTTTTTATTGGTTCCACCTTACAAGAGATAGTTTTTTTATAGATCCATTGACGAACTATTGCCCCTGTATTAGGGTCTTGTTCATTTTGCTGTTCATAAATATCAGCCTTAATATTCATCACAGAGATAATAAAAGATGAATTAATCATTAGATGATCACTATATTAATGTTGCGATATTGATCAAGTATATTATCTACCGTCACATTACCCGTACCATTAAATGCCCCTCCAGCCATTTCGAATGAAATTTCGCTAAGATTTATCTTCTTCAAATATTTATTGCGCCAATTGAAGTCATTAGAAAGAAAATCATTTACTAAAAGCATAGATGCAATCTTAATATCTTCTGGAACATATTTGTAGCCAATTTGTCCTTGGAACTTATACCTTGCATTATCTCTAAAGCGACCATAGTACAATACTGCAGGATCTACCTGATTATCATATCTTACATCCCACCCCGCATTTATAATCCTAATAGCTTTTCCTGTTGGAGTGATCTCTAGGGCAAATCCAAAATTATTATAGATAGGGTTTACGGTATTATCAATTAACAATATATCGTTTTCCCAAACTTTATCTAGACCAATCATCTTTTCAGTAAGTTCACAGGCATCTGACCCTTTACCATATACTTCTTGTGATCCATAGTAAGTCCCAAATTTTTGACCAGTGTACCCGTCAATAATAGTTCTGACTATCTTCTCAGCAGTCTCTATCTCTTTTGGATCATGATAGTTTATATCAGAAGGAGATGAACCATACCCTAGAAAGTCTTGTATTTCGCTTGCAGATGAGTAAACAGCTTCAATCTGATAATACTGTGTCTCAGAAGTACTTTCTCCTGATAACGTATACGCCCAAACAAATTCAAGGGTCCTATTGATCTGTGTGAGGTCGGGAGAGACAATAAAAGAATACAACCCCTTGGCGTTCTCATCAATCACAGTTACCGCTGTATACCCTGCTAGAGGGGTCGTATCAAGGTCTGCATCATACACCGTGATAGTTGGAGTTGAATCAGCTTGGGTTAGTACCCCATTGCTGTATACGTTAATCTGTATCTTTTGCTTGCTTCCCTTGACTATAGTCTGCAATTAAATGCCTCCGTTATTTGTAGTACTCTTGCGCCTCTCGGGGAGTCGCAAGGCGAAAACCTTGCTGTGTATCAAAAATTCTTTGTGCATCGGACTCTGACATTGCTACAAATGGATGATCTTGACTAAACGTATACCCAACGATCTGGTATGAATGATTACTTCTTTCCATCTTTACAAGAACTGAATTTTCTGATTTCAAAACTTTTTCTCTTTTCTTTTTTTCAATCTCTGGTACTTCAACTTCTTCTTTTTCTACATTACTAAATTTATTATACATCTGAAATGTTATGCCTTCTTCTTCAAGAAGAGCCGAAATCTCTTGTTTTGTTTTTACATCAGAGATATCTACCCCAAATGTATCTGCTACTTTTCTTAATTCCGTAATCTTTAACTCTGTAAATGACATTAATCTTCCTCTCGTCAATGTAAATTATATCAGAAAATGGCTAAGGGAGGATATTTCTATCCTCCCCCGCCTTGCAACTAATTAAAAATTAGTATGTATATGTACCTGAACCGCCAGTTACATGTGATCCGTGTGATACGGAACCAAATGCACCTGAAGCTACTGACCCTGCTACCTTTACATTCTTTACGATAACATGTGCATCATAGTTCTCGACTGCGCAACCAACGCGGATAAAGAGAGTGTACTCAATTGTATCCTTCTTTGGCTGGAATAGACGATAAACAGTGACATCACGCTTGATACCAATGATAAAGTTCTGAGGGAAAGTCAAGTGAAGATCACCATGCAACCCTGTTGGGGTTGTATAGTCACCTGTAAGTGTCTCGTCCATCAATGGAACGTTAATAACTGGAATACCGAATGCGAATGGAGTTACAGTACCTGGACCACCATCGTTAGCTGTTACATCACCACGAATAACGCCAGAAGCGATATCGAATGGAGTTACAGTTGTAGAAGTAGTTAGGTTGTACAAGTAATCTTGTACCAAGTTCGATCCTGTGAAGAAGCGAAGCTGATTACGACGTTGCTTGTACTTACGTGGGAGGGTCTTGATTGCAAGGTTGAAAACAGCCTTGTCAAGTCCAACACCTTGTGCATCAACAACATGAGAGTTGTCAATTGCGAGCTGACGAAAACCTTTGAACGCAGAGAGCAATCCTGTGCTGGATCCAATACCGTTGATGAGAACATCCTCGATATCATTTCCTGCTTGGGTTGCCATAAGACGTGCAATGTGGTCTTCTAGATCTGCACCCTCAACGTTATCCTCAAGGGACTCTGAAGAAAGTTCCCAGTCAAGACGCAATTTGCGTGTTGTGAGGGAAACCTTTGAAAATGTTGCAGCAGCATTTGTGATTGTGCTTGCGCCAGTATTATCAATACCAGTGTACTCACGAGGATTATCCTCAGAAGCAACTGTCATGATTCTTTGACCTACTGAAACACGATCAATTTCTGTGGTATTTGAGCGCATACGGATTGTACGAGCTGCCTTTGCAAGAATTGTTGCATCCCACATATAGTCTAGGAAACGGTTAGCCTGATCTGGATAGAGGAGACCTGCACCGCTGAGATTTGCTGCATCGCCAGAAGCGTTTACAGCAGAAGTTCCTAGATTTGTTGTATCAATTACTTTTTGTAGAAGTTCATTACTCATTTATATTTCACCACCTTATTTTTTTTAGATTATTTAGTTAAGCTTTGGAGACCGAGGAAGTGTCCTTGCCATATACTTGTTTTTTGGATTTTTGATCCTTCCAACGATCCATTAAGGTCGCTGGACTTTTTAACTGCAGTTGCAGATTCAAATCCGCCTACACGGTTGTCAAGATAATCAATCTTGCCATACATATCTGTAACCATCTTAGTCATTTCTTCGTTCTTTACTTTCAGTTCATCAATTGCCTTAGACATTTCCGATCTTGTTTCCTCTATCATTCGGTAAACATCTTGAACTGTTGCAGCATGAGTTGCATAATTTTTTTCAATTGATTCATTGAAGAAGGTCTTAAGGTCGCCTACCATCTTTGAGAAATCAAGGGTATCCTCAACCTCAGAAATAGTTACAGCTTTTTCAATTCCTTCGCCTGCAAAATCTGCTGTTTCGTCAACAGCAACTACTTCTTCTGTTGCTGGAGCTTCAACTTCAGTAGCTTCTGCTACTTCTGTATTTGTTTCTTCTGTCATTTCATTACCTCCTTCATTTTTATTTATTTTTGCCTTTTCTGGCAAAATCTTATTTTGATCTGGATATAAGTTAATTGCAGTAGTACTATCAATTACCTTTGGTCCTGGTGCTGGGGTTTCTAATGCTCCATGAGAAGGTGTTGGAGCATCATCCTTCTTGAAATAAGAATCAATTACTTTATCAATTGCTTCAAATTTTTCAATATCTGCTTGTTCGACCCATCCAATATTTGACATTGCATCTCCACAAACAACACAATCTTTTGTTGTTGAGGTCGCTGTTGATGCTACTTCATCTGTGCTACACCAGAAAACATTCTCTAAAGTTGTCTCAGATATCATTCCCTTAATAAAAGAAGAACCATCTATATTTTTTTCAATAGACATAAAATTAGCTAACTGGTTTGCTGGAGAATCCACAAGACTTAATTCGTGTAAATCATAATTATGAATAACCCTTCGTGTTTCTGAACTATCATCTGATTTTTCCATTTTAGCATCAATAATATTTCCGCCAATTGAGAATCCAGAATAAGTTCCGTCAAGGCATTTTTCCCATGCATCTTGTGCGCCTTTTGAAATATAGGCAGTTACATAAACTCCATTATATTTTTTTTGTGTTTCTGGATCAAAAAAATAATCTTCTTTAAAATCAACCATTTTACCTACTGCAACTGGCCCATGCATTTCACGAATATTTTTACGAAAATTATCAAAAGCTTTTTTGCTTGCTTCTTTTGTTACAATATCTCCATGGCGATCTACATTATCTAAAGTGGCAAATCCACTAACTGTTCTTTTTTCTTTATTTACTTTAGCAAAAGGCATAGAAATTACAAATTTATTATCAACGCTTTCAACAGTAGCCAAATTTAAATTATTCATAAATTAACACATCCTTTTTAGAAATTAAATATGTTGCAAGGTTAATAATATTGTTAATATTATCATTAAGTAGCCCCAATGCCGTATTGCACTTATGACAAAGGACTCCACGAAAACATTTTTCACAAGATTTTTCTTCTGAGCATATTGAATGATCATGGTCTATAGTAAGTCTTTGTTTTGAGCCACAAGAATAACATCCATCTTTTTTAAGTTCAATTACTTCTTCTACTGAAAAACTTGTTCTTCTTGCAGAATCATAATGAAAAGTACAATATCCTTTTTTTTCTGCTTTATCATAACATTCATTAATAGAGCAACTAGCGCCATTATAAGACCATATTTTTTTGGCTTCTGCTTGACCTACCATACCTGTCTCTCTAAATCTTTTATAGTGCATATGGCAATATAAGCTTTTTACGCCATTTCTGCGTTTGCTATTATCACAATCATCAACTGCACATTTTTGAATATCCATATATAAATAAATAATAGCAAGGTTTATAAATAAGTCATAATTACAGCGGAGATTATTCTCCTGGTTTTGATGGCTTTGGAATGATTTTTACACTTCTAAATACTTGCTCTGGAATAATGGGCTCTACAGGAATAATTGGAGGGAGAGGTTGGGATATTCCATCATTGATATTGTTTACATATGGGGTCTCTATATGAGAAGTAGGCATTACATTAGGGCTAGCCGTTGAATTATGAGAAGCTAAACCTCCTGTTATAAAGCCCATTACGGGATACATTAACCCAGTAATGCTCCTCTGAAATCCCGTCGCTGCCCACATTCCATATGAGCTAATAAGGGCTATACCCATCTGTTTTGCTTCCCCTACATTAAACTTAAAGTGATCTTTTAGGCTCATAATGCTCCCTTAAGATTATCATATACTATTTGTGGAACTGCTCCACCTTTGACTATTATGCCAAGTTTTGCATCAAATTTTACTAATGCCGCCTTTGTTTGGGCATTCATTGTCCCCGTTGAATACTTAGCCAATAGTAATCTTTTTTTAACAAGTGCTTTTTGTATTGTAAAAACAGCATCGTTTGTTTGCCCTAAATCGAAAGCTTTTTGTGAAGATGGAAATGGTGGAGACATAAAAATTGTAGGACTTGGAGAAGGTGTTGCTGTACCTGTATTTGTACCTGGATGGACTACTCCTGTTGCTCCTGCCACCAATGCTCCTGTACTTCCTACCACAGCTGTTGCTTTTTTACTTTTTGATACACCAACAGTTGGTTTCAGAATAACTGGATATTTTGGTCTTACAATTGCCATAACATATAAGTATGGCCTGTGTACTCTCCAACAACCTTCTTGAGTGGGATCATTCGGGTTTCCTGTATTAAAAGCTATATTTGTTATTCCTCCTGGAGAGGCAGCTTCTAATAATTCAACATGATCTGGTACTCCATCACCATTCCAGTCGAAGAATACAATATCTCCTGGTTGCCCTGCATATTTATTTACAACCATTCCCTGACGTTGAAACCATGTCAGCGCAGGGGGATTATAAGAAAATCCTTTGATAGTTTGAGCAGCAATTAAATGAGATAATCCTGCTTGAGCGAAACACCAGCTAATCCCCATTGCACAATATGGAGCATTTGGAATGCCATACCATATTCCATATGGACTTTCATTCCTTGCGCCTTCATGAAAGCCTATTTGACTTCTAGCAACATTTAGGACATCTAGGGCTGTAGCCATTTATTAAGCCTGAGTTCTTCCCTCACCCTTGGGATTTCTTGCTGCTCCCGTTTTATCTGGAGCATTAAGTACCCTATTTTTATCTCTTGTTTTATTGCCTGATGCATCAGAAGCTGCATCTTGGGCAACCTTTGGATTGAGATCAAGAACATCATCTCCTCCCTGAAGAGGAGGAAGTCCCTTACGTGTTCGGACTTCATTTGGAGTAATAACTTGATCTTTAAGCATTACATCATCAATTCTGCTCTGAGTTTCTTCATCTGTCAATGCGAGTTCGTTGAATCGCAAAACAAAAGCATCTGTAATTTCTGCAATGATCTTGTTGATTTTAAACTCAAGTTCTTCTTGTCTTGGACGGCATACTTGTTCCTTAAATGTTTTATCCGCATCTTTAGCATTAGCTAGGGATACTCCTTGAGGCATTCCAATTTTAGAAATTGGAACACGGTGGGCGATAAGAATACGATCTCTATTCTCTACAGCATAATTATTAAAGGAAGAATCTTGTATCCCCGCCTCAATAGGCTTCATATCAAATTCAACACGAGAATTTTCTCCATCGCTTGGAAGAGGAATATAGAGTGTTCTATGGTTTCTTCCCCTTAATCCCGTCTGAAAAAATTCAAGCAATTTACGCTCAGAATCAGCAGTAAGTTTTGCTCCTTTTACGGTTATAATATATCTTGGGACTGCTTTATTCTCAAAGTAATCTAAGTTGAATCTCTGGGCAAACTCATCTCCTGCTACAGCATTCTTGGCAGATAAAATATCTGGTAAGCCATAATATGTATTTGATGGAGTAAACACCTTAAAGTGTATAACTTCATTTGGCTGTGGATCTGTTCCAATCTGATCTAAAGTTTCTGAATCTCCAAAATTTCTAAAAAATGTATACCTATTATATACGACCTGAACAAATCCGTCTCTATGGCGTCTAATTCTCATAGTAGTCGTTGGTATATGTCCTAAGTAGCCAATCTTACCTGTTGCAGTTCTTCCTACTTCAAGATACCCATTTCCTGTAACTTCTAAATCAATAAAAACCTTTTTCATATTTTCAAGGAATGAATCATCAGAATTCATTGATTCGACATAATCCCGAAGCTCTACTTTGCCCTGCTCTATTCTGCTACGAAGTTTATCAAGTTTTTTTGGAGAATCCATTGACTCTTCAATTTTCGTTGTAGTAGCCCAAGTATTTTCAAAATTATATCCCAGGCCAATTACGTTAGCAGACTTAGCATTAACTGCTGAATGATGATATGGAGAAATATCATATAGTTGTGCTAAGTACAACATATTATATGGTGGTTGAACTATCTGAAATAAAGAATATCCTGTTAGATCAAGTGGGTCAAGCTTCTTTGATTTTGCATCATCATGACCTTCAAAAGATTTTTCAATCCTTGTAGCTCGTTTACGTAAGTTTGGATTTATTCCATCTGACTTTCTGATCTCTTCCCATTTTTGCATAAATGGGTCTTCAAAAGAATCTGCTGATGGGGCAGCAATGCCCATGTCTATATCAGACTTAATTTTAATTTCTTGACTATCATCGTCATCATTCATTACGGTTATATTATGCGAGTCCAAGGTCTCTTTGCTCCTTTATGAATTCCAGCATCGCTGGCATATCTTTGGTGTCTGGAATAAGTCCCAGTCCTGCCCTTTGTTTTTGTTCTGCTAGTTCTTCTTCTGTAACTTGCCTATGTCCTGCAAAAAAAATTGGCTTTCCTTCATCAAGGCCATAATGCTTTGCTGCATCCTTAAGCTTTTTTATCTGCCTAATATCACCTTTCATAGAAGGGATACTTAAATAACCACCTTCATCATCCATAACAACTGATTCATCTGGCATTTGCCACATGTAGAGTCCCCAATTTACTTCATCAACTGGACTTATTTTCATTTTTCCCATATACGAATAATACCATTCTGTTCCATTAAAGCGTAAAAAACGTTACTCTTACAGACAACTTTATCTATATAGTGGTTATTTGTGGATGCACATAGGACAAAATTGGGTTTCCAGCATTGAAATCTGTCGTTGAGCCTGCGTATTCCAGTAGCGAACCAATTACGTTAGAAGAAGTCCCAATATCTGTTGTGTAATTAACCTGTGATGTAAGCGCAGATAAGAATCCCAAATATCTTGCTTGTGCATTTGCTTGGGTAAGTATGTTTGGATAAAGACTAATAAACCCATATGTAGCATAAGAGAAATAGTTTAAATCTTGATCTCCACCTAAATAAATTTTTGCATTTGTTTGGGCAGGATATATACATACAAAGTGGTAAGATTCTCCCTGAGTTAATCTTCTTCCGTCCCCCAGAGTTAGTCCATTTACATAAACATTATTTAATCCAATTTGTGTACAAAATCCATTATTTGGATCAATATAGATATATGCGTCCATTCCAACTGTGTCTAGTACAAACTGTGATACAGAAGTGCTTGTGTCGTCATATCTGAACCAAAATTCTATAGATTGATATCCATTAGTAGTTGTTGCTGGAGTAATTGTTGCTACGGAATTGCTATTATTTACTTGATTTATTTTAATGCCAAAGTTAGATGATCTCGACAAAATGTTAAATGAATTTTTTCTTATTGAATATGTATCCCCAATATAACTTCCTATTCTTGGAGAAAGCATAAAAGCACCACCATCAGATAAGATTGAAAGATCTTTATAGAATACTATTAGGGCATTATCAAGCCTTGGTAAAGATCTTATAGAAGAATCACTTGTGGATATGGTTACCCTAAATGAAGTGTCAGGATATACCGCTAAGGATCCGTCTGAAAACTTTGTTGCAGGATAACCATTTTTTACTAATTGCCAGGAAGCTCCCTTATCTATTGAAGATTCCACGATTACGTTCTTATTAATGCTTAGTACTGAATCACTAGATGTTCCTGTATCCCAAGTCATTCTAGATCCCATTATTTTTGTAAGCTGGGAGGAAGGCACATTATAAGTCCAAGTTCCTTTTTGAGATACAGTAAGATTTGATAATAATGGTATAGTAAAATTATCTTTTTGTCCAAATAGGGTATAGTCTGAGGGAAGTACATAGGAACTTAATATAGAAATATTTCTTATTGCCCCACCTAAACAAGATGTATTTGAAGAGGAGTATTGGTTTCCCAGATACAAATTTAGATTAGAATAAGGAGCTGCTGGAAAAGAATTTGTTGTAGCTGATCCTACTGAGGATAAATATAAAGATACTGTTTGATTTTTAACAGCCATACCAAAGTTATATGTTCCTGGAGTAGAATTGGGTGTAGCAATTTGAACAATTATTGTATCTGTTTCTGTATAAGGATATGTCGTTGAAGATTGATGGTAATATAAAGTTAATTTATTATCTGCACTTTGAGCAAGATATATCCACTCATTAACATTTAAACCCTCAATCGCCAAGATTACTTCTGGCTTAGATGTGATATTAAGTCCCCAGTCAATCTGGCCCATAATTGAAAAATTACTTAATGAAAAATAATTAGAAAAATTTGTAAATTTTGCAGAAGATGCTGGATATACAGATAATCCATTAGAAACTATAGTCCCGCCCACACTTGTTAGAGATGGGATTGTTTTCATAGTAAGTCCATCACCGTCAATAACTAAATTATTTATTATGCCCTTTTTGTAATTTTTTGCATTAGAAAAATCTTCTTTATAGGCAAGCATTTCATCTGTCTCTTTAATGTCAAAGAAATAACCACTTGTTTGCTTTACGTAGGTTTGTGGAGAAGAATCATTTGCAGCCCAAACCATATGAGATTTTATTAAATTTGTAGAGAGAACATAGTTGTAAAAAGCTAAGTCGTTTATAACATAATGA
>SESF01025823.1_pt1 | contig 32289 bp, 32 predicted proteins | sample 3171521 | NCBI WGS metagenome assembly SESF01 (sample SAMN10866945, study PRJNA518727) | freshwater metagenome | biome: subpolar coniferous forest; feature: holomictic lake; material: water; isolation source: holomictic Lake 227, 6 m and 8 m depth | place: Canada: near Kenora, Ontario | collected...
TCGCGGCGTCGAGGAGGCAAATTTCAACGCCTCATTCCGGGCCTCGCCCGATTCGGGTGCGCACGCGGCTCCTTGTCGCAGCCCGGGGTTCGGTCACTGGACGGCGCCGCCAACAGTGTTTATACCCCCGACTCGGACCCGACCGGCAGCACCGCGCCGGTCCCCAACCCGGGATTCAGCACCCGCCGATGGATGCCTTTCTCTCTGCCCGCCTGTTCACCGGCGACGAAATGCGACGCGATGCCGCGGCCCTGGTCGAGGGCGGCATCGTGCACGCCGTGGTCGCGGCGGCGGCAATTCCCGCTGGAGCCCGGCGGATCGACCTCGGCGATGCCCTGCTCGCCCCCGGCTTCATCGACCTTCAGGTCAATGGCGGGGGCGGCACGCTCTTCAACGACGATCCCAGCCTCGCGGCTCTGGCCCGGATCGCCGCCGCCCATCGCCGTTTCGGCACCACCGGCCTGCTGCCGACCCTGATCAGCGCCAGCCGTGACCGTCGGCTGGCGGCGCGGGCCGCGGTCGCCGAGGCGCTGGCGCTCGGCATGCCGGGCATTCTCGGCCTCCATCTCGAAGGCCCGCACCTCAACCCCGAACGCCGGGGCGTCCACGAGGCCCGCTGGTTCGCGCCGCCCGAGGCCGAAGATCTGGCGCTGATGGCGCCGCTGCCGGGCGGCGTGACCCTGGTCACCCTGGCCCCCGAGGTGGTTCCGCCCGAAACCATCGCCAGTCTCGCCACCGGCGGCACCGTCCTGGCCGCCGGCCACAGCGCCGCCAGCTACGAGACGACGCGCGCGGCGCTGGCCGCCGGAGTGTCGGGCTTCACCCACCTGTTCAACGCCATGCCGGCGATGACCAGCCGGGAGCCCGGGATCGTCGGCGCCGCCCTCGACGACCGCACCAGTTGGTGCGGCCTGATCGCCGACGGCCATCATCTCCACGACGCCACCTTGCGGCTGGTCTGGCGCGCCAAGCCAAAGGGCGCACTGGTCCTGGTCACCGATGCCATGCCGCCGGTCGGCGGCGACGCCGCGGGCGCGCCCATCGAGTCGTTTCGACTCGGCGACGAGCTGATCACGGTCAGCGGCGGCAGCTGCCTCTCGGCAACGGGCCGACTCGCCGGATCGGCCCTCGACATGGCGACCGCGGTACGCCGCTGCGTGACCCGGATCGGCATTCCGCTCGAAGAAGCCCTGGCGATGGCCAGCACCAACCCGGCCAGGGCGCTCGGCATCTCCGATCGCCGGGGTCGGATCGCCGCAGGGCTCAGAGCCGACTTCGTCGTCCTTGACGCCGACCTGAGGGTGCGCGAAACCTATCTCAACGGGCGGTCGTAACTGGCCGCCGTCCGACCCGAACGCCCCGCCCTCCCCGACCTCACCACCCCCGGAGCCCCGCAATGCCGCACCTCGACCTGATCCTCATCGGCGGAATCGTCGTGTTCTTCTTCTGGCAGACCCTGTCGGCCAAAGCCTGAGTCCAGCCCCAGAGACCAAGCCGCCGAGCCGCCGTCCGGGCGGGCCGGCGGCTTTTTCATGCCCGACCACCCAACAGCGCAGCGGCCGGCAAGCCCGGCACAGCCAAGAGTCCAGCCCGGACACCGGCTTAATTTTCATTTGGGGATTTCAGGTAATGGCCAAATAATTGGGCGACGGAACCACCTAGGTTTGGCTCCGCCGCCCTTCAGCCGGATGGGCATATCTGCATATTTACACCGCCATCTGAGGGCGGATGCCTTGCCTGCGAATGATCCGACTGCGAAGGCCACCGGCCACTTGGGACCGGTCGCTGTGTAAAGCCGCCAATACTGCTGGCTCCTCCTTACAGACTTAAACGTAATCTTGTCGGGGCGTTCCGTCAAGGGGAATCCGACAAGATTCACCGCCCCGGAGCCTCAGCCGGCGGTACGAATACAGCCCGCGCCCCGCCGGCCGCCTTGCGCCACCGGTTTCACCGCCACCGCGAATGAGACCCTTGACAAGCGCCCGGATGCCAAGCAATTAATCAGGACCAAATTAGTACGGTATCCCTCCCGCCTCCTGGACCGCCGGCCATGATCAAGATCAGCAAACTCACCGATTACGCCGTGGTGGTGCTGACCCAACTCGGGCGCGACAGCGCGGTGCACACCGTGACGGCGCTGGCCGAAGCCACTGGCGTTCCCGCGCCGACGGTGGCCAAGCTATTGAAGCCGCTGGTGGCGGCCGGGTTGGTCGCGTCCCATCGCGGCGCCAATGGCGGCTATGTCCTCAACCTGGAGCCCGAGCGCATCACCGTCGCGGCGATCATCACCGCCCTCGAGGGGCCGATCGCGGTCACCGAATGCGTCGGCGACGCCGACTCGGCCTGCGGCGTCGAGAGCCTGTGTCCGATGCGCGGCAACTGGGAAAAGATCAACCGGGCGGTACGGCGTGCGCTCGAAGAGGTATCTCTGGCCGATATGGCGGTGCCGTCGTGGCCGCTGCCGGTTTGATGGTTTTGGATTGGGAGAGTCGTCGATGACCGCCGCCCCGGATGCCCCCGATACTCTGGAACAGGTGAAAAGCTTCACCGACCAGAAGTATAAATACGGTTTCGTCACCGATATCGAGGCCGACACCGCGCCCAAGGGCCTGAATGAGGACACGATACGCTTCATTTCGGCCAAAAAGGCTGAGCCGGAATGGCTGCTGGAGTGGCGGCTCAAGGCCTTCCGCCACTGGCTGACCCTGGAAGAACCGGCCTGGGCCCGGGTGCACTATCCGCCGATCCAGTATCAGGAGGCCCATTATTATTCGGCGCCCAAGACGACGCCGCTGAAAAAGAGCCTCGACGAGGTCGACCCTGAGTTGCTGCGCACCTACGAAAAGCTGGGAATCCCGATCAAGGAGCAGGAACTGCTGGCCGGGGTTGAACCGACGATCGCGGTCGACGCGGTGTTCGACAGCGTGTCGGTGGCCACGACCTTCAAGGCCAAGCTTCATGAAAAGGGCATCATTTTCTGCCCGATCTCGGAGGCGGTCCTGAATCATCCCGAGTTGGTCCAGGCCTATCTGGGCAGTGTCGTTCCCTACTCCGATAACTTCTTTGCCACTCTCAACTCGGCGGTGTTTACCGACGGTTCCTTTGTCTACATCCCCAAGGGCGTGCGCTGCCCGATGGAACTCTCGACCTACTTCCGGATCAACGCCGCCAATACCGGCCAGTTCGAGCGCACCCTGATCATCGCCGACGCCGACAGCTATGTCAGCTACCTCGAAGGTTGCACCGCGCCCAAGCGTGATGAAAACCAGCTTCATGCGGCGGTGGTCGAACTGGTCGCCCACGACAACGCCCAGATCAAGTATTCGACGGTGCAGAACTGGTATCCGGGCGACGAGAACGGCCTCGGCGGCATCTATAATTTTGTGACCAAGCGCGGCGCCTGCCGCGGGGTCAACTCCAAGATTTCCTGGACCCAGGTCGAGACCGGCTCGGCGATCACCTGGAAGTACCCCAGTTGCATCCTCCAGGGCGACAATTCTGTCGGCGAGTTCTATTCAGTGGCCATCACCAACAACTGTCAGCAGGCCGACACCGGCACCAAGATGATCCACATCGGCCGCAATACCCGCTCTACGATCGTGGCCAAGGGTATCTCGGCCGGCCGCGCCCAGAGCACGTATCGCGGTCTGGTCAAAATCCTGCCCAAGGCGGTCGGCGCCCGCAACCACACCCAGTGCGACAGCCTGCTGATCGGCGACACCTGCGGCGCCCACACCGTGCCCTATATCGAGAGCCGCAACAAGACGGCCAAGATCGAACACGAGGCAACCACCGCCAAGATCAGCGAGGAACAGCTCTTTTATTGCCGCCAGCGCGGCCTGACGCCCGAAGACGCGGTTTCCCTGATCGTCAACGGCTTTTGTCGCGAAGTTTTAAAGGAGCTGCCGATGGAATTCGCGGTCGAAGCGCAAAAACTGGTCGGCATCAGCCTCGAGGGCAGCGTGGGTTAGGAAACAGATCATGGCCACCCTTTACGAGTCCGATTTCTACGCCTGGCCCCAGGATCAGGCCGCCCGGCTGAAAAGCGCCGCGGCCGAGCGGGTCAACATCGACCTGGACTGGGAAAACCTCGCGGTCAGCTGGACCAGAGCCCGCAAACGGCCCGCCGCCGCTCTGAGCCTGCCTCTCGCCCGCCGGCCCGCCGACTGTCCGTGGCATCTGGACGCCCAGGTGCTGGACGAAGACGGGCTGCCCCCCACCCCCGACCAAACCGCCTGACCTGCCCGGAGTCTGTCCTGATGCTCGAAATTTCAAACCTGCACGCCTCCGTCGGTGACCGGCCGATCCTCAAGGGCATCGATCTCTCGATCAAGGCCGGCGAGGTCCATGCCATCATGGGGCCCAACGGCTCGGGCAAGAGCACCCTCTCCTATATTCTGGCCGGGCGCGAGGGCTACACCGTCACCGGTGGCTCCGTGACCTACCAGGGCGAGGATCTGCTGGCGCTGCCGCCCGAACGGCGGGCGGCGCTTGGCGTCTTCCTGGCCTTTCAGTATCCGGTGGAAATCCCGGGCGTCTCCAACTCGACCTTCCTCAAGACCGCGCTCAACGCGGTGCGCCGCCAGCGCGGCGAGGCCGAGCTTGACGCCATGCAGTTCCTCAAGCTGGCCCGGACCAAGTGCAAGCAATTGGGCATGACCGACGAGATGCTGAAACGCTCGGTCAATGTCGGCTTTTCGGGCGGCGAGAAGAAGCGCAACGACATCCTCCAGATGGCCCTGCTCGACCCGCGCCTGACCATCCTCGACGAGACCGACAGCGGCCTTGATATCGACGCCCTGCGCATCGTCGCCGACGGCGTCAATTCCCTGCGCGGCCCCGAGCGGGCGATGCTGGTGATCACCCATTATCAGCGCCTGCTTTCCTACATCGTGCCCGACCACGTCCACGTCCTGGCCTTCGGGCGGATTCAGCGCTCGGGCGGCAAGGAACTGGCGCTCGAACTCGAAGCCCGCGGCTATGCCGAATTCGGCGTCAACGAGGCGGCCTGACATGACCTGGCTCGACACCCTGCGCTCCCACGGCCGCACCCGCTTCGCCGAACTGGGTCTGCCCAAGACCCGGCAGGAGGCGTGGCGCTTCACCAGTCTCGCCGCGCTCGAGCGGACGCCGTTCCGGCCGGCCGACGCCGCCTCGGCCGGAGTCGCGATCGACGCCCTGCCCTCGGTCACCGCCTCGCACCGGCTGGTGTTCGTCAATGGCTGCTTCCGCGCCGCCCTGTCTTCGGCCGGAGCCCTGGCCGAAGGCGCCTTTGCCGGCAGCCTCGCCGACGCTCTCGTCAGCCATCCGGCGTTGCTCGAAGCTCACCTCGGCACCCTGGCCGACGATGCCAGCCATGGTCCGCTGGCCCTCAACACCGCTCACCTCACGGATGGCGCCGTCCTCTATGTGCCCAAGGGCGTCCGGCTTGAAGCCCCGGTCGAACTGGTGCTGATCGGCGCCGGCGGCACCGAGCCGCTGGCCTGGCATCCGCGGCTGCTGGTGGTGATGGCGGCGGGGGCCGAGGCGACGCTGATCGAGCACCATCTCAGCCGCGGCGACGGCGCCCCAACCTTCGCCAACGGCGTGAGCGAACTCTTCCTCGACACCGGCGCCCGGCTCAACCATTACAAGGTCCAGCGCGAGAACGCCGCCGCCTTTCACCTCGCCACGGTCAACGGCCGGCTGGAACGGGAGGCCTGCTACGAGGGCTTTCTCCTCAGCCTGGGCGCCCGGCTGTCGCGCAATGAGGTCCGGCTGGTGCTGGCCGGCACCGGCGCCGAGGCCCGGCTCAGCGGCGCGTATCTGGTGCGCGGCGAGCAACTCTGCGACACCACCACGGTGATCGACCATGCCCGGCCCGGCGGCGCCAGCCGGCAGCTGTTCAAGGGCGTGATCGACGAAAAGGGCCATGGCGTGTTTCAGGGCAAGGTGCTGGTGCGGCCCGATGCCCAGAAAACCGATGCCCACCAGCTCAGCCGCGCCCTGCTGCTCTCCGACGACGCCCGCATCGACGCCAAGCCGGAGCTGGAAATCCATGCCGACGACGTCAAGTGCAGCCACGGCGCCACGGCGGGCGACCTCGATGATGACGCCCTCTTTTATCTCCGTGCCCGCGGCATCGACCTGGACGGCGCCCGGGCGCTGCTGATCGGCGCCTATGTCGGAGAGGCGATCGCGGAAATCTCGTCCGAACCGGTGCGCGAGGCCTTCGAGGGGCTCGCCAGCGCCTGGCTCCGGGCCGGTTCATAAGGGGGAACGCAAAAGATGCCCGATACCACCGCCACCGATCCCCGCTGCCGCCCCCAGCCGCCTCACAAGGGTCTGCCGGCCGAGCCCTATGATGTCGAGATCGTCCGAGAGGATTTCCCGATCCTGAAGCGGCTGGTTCATGAGCGCCCGGGCCGGCTGGGCAAGCCGCTGGTCTATCTCGACAACGCCGCCAGCGCCCAGAAGCCGCGCGCGGTGATCGACGCCATGACCCGCTGCATGGCGCTGGAATATTCGAATGTTCATCGGGGCGTGCACTACCTCAGCCAGCAGACCACCGACGCCTACGAGGCGGTGCGCGACAAGGTGCGGATGCTGCTCAACGCCGGCTCGCGCGAGGAGATCGTCTTCACCCGCAACGCCACCGAATCCTTCAATCTGGTGGCCGCGACCTGGGGTCGGAAATTCCTCGGCCCGGGCGACGAGATCGTGCTCTCGGTGCTGGAGCATCACGCCAACATCGTACCCTGGCAACTGCTCCAGGCCGAACGGGGCTTCGCGATCAGGGTCATCCCCTGCGACGATCGCGGCGCGCTCGACCTCGACGCCTACGCGGCGCTGCTCGGGCCGAAAACCCGGCTGGTCTCGGTCACCCATGGCTCGAATGTGCTGGGCACCGTCACCCCCGCCGCCGAAATCGTACGCCTTGCCCACGACCGCGGCATTCCGGTGATGATCGATGGCTCCCAGGCCGTGCCGCACATGCCGGTCGACGTCCAGGCGCTCGGCGCCGATTTCTATGCCTTCACCGGCCACAAACTCTATGGCCCGACCGGGATCGGCGTGCTCTACGGCCGCAAGGCACTGCTGGAGAGCATGCCGCCCTATCAGGGTGGCGGCGACATGATCGCGGCGGTCAGTTTCTCCGGCACCAGCTATCGCGAGCCGCCTTACCGCTTCGAGGCCGGCACACCGCCAATCATCGAGGGGATCGGCCTCGGCGCCGCCATCGACTATGTGCGGACGCTCGGGCTGGCCAATGTCGGGGCTCACGAGCACACGCTGCTGGAGCGGGCGGCAAACCGGCTCGCCGACATCGACGGTGTCCGCCTGATCGGCACCGCTCCGGGCAAGGCGGCGATCGTCTCCTTCGTCATCGACGGCATCCACCCCCACGACATCGGCATGCTCGCCGATCAGATGGGCGTGGCGCTGCGAGTCGGCCGCCATTGCGCCGAACCGCTGATGGAACGCTTCGGGCTCGAGGCGACCTGCCGGGCCTCCTTCGGTCTTTACAACACCATCGCCGAGGCCGACGCCCTGGTCGACGCGGTGCAGGCAGTCAAGGAGTTCTTCCGCTGATGGTCCAGGACCCGTTCGGCGATCTGCGCGATCTTTACCAGGAAGTGATCCTCGATCACGGTAAGCATCCGCGCAACCACCGCCACCCGCCCGACGCCAGTCACGAGGCGCGCGGCGACAATCCGCTCTGCGGCGACCGCATCACCGTCTATATGCGCCTCAGTGACGACGGCATCATTGAGGATGTCGCCTTCGAGGGTCGCGGCTGCGCCATTTCGACCGCCTCGGCCTCGCTGATGACCGAAGTGATCAAGGGCAAAAGCGAGGCCGAGGCCCGCGCCCTCTTCGAGTGTTTTCACGACATGTGCACCAAGGAGGATGCCGATCCCCACGCCCATGGCCCGGTCGACGAGGACGCGCTCGACCGCCTGGCCGTGCTCGCCGGGGTGCGCGAGTTTCCGGTGCGGGTGAAGTGCGCGACTCTGGCCTGGCACACCCTGGCCGCCGCCATGACCGGCGGCCTCAAGGCGTCCACCGAATAACCGAGGCAGCCATGGACGATACCCTTCTGGTCTCAGAGCAGACCGCGGACAAGAAGCCCGAAGACCTGCTGTACGAGCGCGTGGTCGAGGTGCTGCGGATGGTTTACGACCCCGAAATCCCGGTCAACATCTGGGAACTCGGTCTGGTCTACGGCGTCGAAGCCAGCGCCGACGGCGTCGTCGCCATCAAGATGACCCTGACCAGCCCCAACTGTCCGGTGGCTGAAGAGTTGCCGAACTCGGTCCACACCGTCGTGATGTCGATCGACGTCGTGACCCGGTGCACCGTCGAACTGGTCTGGGAGCCGCCCTGGAACCCCGGCCTGATGACCGACGAGGCCAAGGTGCAATTGGATATGTTCTATTAGAAAAGTGGAGACCACCCCGCCATGGCCCAACCGCATGTGATGAAGATTACCGAAGCCGCCGCCGCCCGTGTCCGGGAAATCATGGCCAAGCGCGACCCGCCGGCGCTCGGCTTGCGCATCGGCGTCAAGTCGCGCGGCTGCTCCGGCCTCAGCTACAACCTCGAATACGCCGAAGAGATCAAGCCGCTCGAAGAAATCGTCGAAGCCCAGGGCATCAAGCTGCTGGTCGAGCCCTCGGCGGTGATGTTTCTGGTCGGCACCGAAATGGATTATGTCGAAGATGCGATGAAAGCCGGCTTCGTCTTCCGCAATCCCAACGAAACCGGCCGCTGCGGCTGCGGCGAGAGCTTCAGCGTCTGAGCGCCCCGGCATCCGGCACCGGCGCCGGCGGCGCACCGATTTCGGTTGCCGCCGGCGCCGGGCGCGGGCATCATGAAGGGGTTGGCTTCATACTGGCGGAGAAACTGCCATGGACATCTCAGGAGACGTCGCGTCTGCCCTCGCCGTGCGGCAGGGCGCCGACCAGCAGGCGGTAAGCCTCTCAGCGGTCAAGCGTCAGGCCAAGGTCGACCTCGAAGTGGCGACCATGGCGATGAACACCGTCAAGCCCGCCTCCAGCGACCCCAACCGCGGCCGGGTCGTCGACACCAGCGCCTGACACTGCCCACGACGCACCCGGGATACCGCCCGGGTCAGGAGCGGGGCTTGGCCGGAGGGTCGAGGATCGGCAGGTCGGGCGCCGGCCGGCCGAGCAGGTAGCCTTGGCCGAGCGGCACGCCGACATTGCGCAAAAAGATGCGCTGATCGTCGCTCTCGACCTTTTCGGCGATCACCATGGTGCCGAGATGGCCGCAGATCTGGATGATCGATTGCAGGATCGTCCGGCCCTTGACGTCCTTCATGGCGTGGCCGACCAGATCGCCGTCGAGCTTGGCGAAATCGACATGGAGTTCGTTGAGCGACATGAAGGAGGAGGTGCCGCCCCCGACGTCGTCGAGGCAGCGTCGGATGCCCATCTTGCGCAACCGCACCAGCCCGGCCTTCAACAGGCTGAGATCATTGACATCGGAGATGTCGGTGATGTCGATCAGCAGCTTGCGCGGCATCTCGCCGTAGGGCCGCAGAATTTGCTCCAGTTGCTCCAGAAACAGCCGGCTCGAAAGCGAGGCCGCTGAAATATTGACCGCGACATCAGGCACATTGATCTTTCGGTTCTGGGCCGAGAGCAGCAGATCGAGCACCGATTGCAGCACCATCAGATCAAGGTCCGAGTTCAGGCCGATGCCCTCGGCAAAGGCGACAAACTCGGCCGGAGAGGCGCTGTCACCCACCCGCATCAACGCCTCGACGTGATGGATCTGGCCCGAGGTCAGCCGCACGATCGGCTGGAACACCAGACGGAAATTCTTCTTCTCCAGGGTCCGCCGGACCTCGGACACCCGGGACACCGTCGACTGCAACAGGTCTTCGACCGCGGTGTCGATATTGGTGATCTTGATCGTCCGCGGGTTATCGCTGGCGAATTTCTTCAGCGTGAAGGCGACGGCGCGGGCGACATCGGCGATCTGCAACTCGGTCTTGCCGATATTGACCCGCCACATCTGGGTCGAGGGCACGGGATCGCCGCCGCTGTTGTCGGACAGCAACTGGTTGATGTCGCGCTGGATGTCCTCAAGCGCTCCTTCATCACTGTGAAGAACCGCGTAATAATCGTCGGCCAGCCGGACCGCGCTGTCGCCGTCGGTCGAAATCGACAGAAAATAGGCTTCCACCAGTTCCCGAAGCTTTTGGTTATTCTTGGTATCGGGCAGGCCCTCGATCAGAATCATCGACAGCGCCTGGGAAATTTCCGTGGCACTCGCGGTATTGAGCCGGCTTTCGAGCACCGGCAGGAAAGCCTCGAGGTCGGGAACCCGGTGCCCGGAAAGCCGCCCCACCGCCTGCCCGCGGATGCTCACCGAGAGAAAGCAGCGGTCGGGGTGATTGGGCAGACGGCAGGCGCCGAAAAAGGCCGAGAATTTGTTGCCGTCGAGCGAGCGCAGAACGATGTGGGTGAGATCAAGCTTGCCCTTCTGGATCAGGCGCTGAAACAGGATCCGCAGCAACGAATGCTCTTCAAGCGGGCAGAATTCGAACAGGCTGCGCCCGACCAGATCGCTCAGCGCCCCGGGAACCAGACCGCAGCGAGCCCCCGCGGCAAAGGTGATGACACCGGCATTGTCGGTCTCAAGCAGCAAATGCGCCGCCGCGAAGGCAAATCCGACAAAGCGATCGCGGTTTGCCACCCCAACGTCCTTCAGCGCCTTACCCATTACCGCCGCCCATAGTTCGGCCCTTCCGAAATTCCTGCAACCCCTGGAAGAGCAATGCTCTGCCCTCAGCGACCCCATCCGACGCGGAGCATCGTATTTGCCGGTTTCACGGTATCCGTTTTGCTTCGTCCAGTCGACCTTTTTTTCTGTGCTGGCCTAGACCGGCGGGGCTGCCGGATCAGATCGTCATTGAACTCGCCTGGACATTATTAGATTACACCCTGGCCTTCCCTTTATAGATCAAGAAGACGACAAGATTTGACTCCGGCCTCAACGCAGAGACCGTGACGCCCCCCGATCAGATCATCAACACCGCGCGACCGCTCGTAACAACGGCGAATTCACTCGTTCGAGCTGCAATCTTTTTCCGGCTTCGGCCAATATTTTTCGGTCATGGCCGAGCCCTTGGCGCCGGACACCACGGCCGCAGCAAAGTGACCGAAGATCACCGCAACATTGGCCGCTCCGGGTTGGTTGCCGTGCCGGCGATTGGCTTCGGCGCAGCCATTAACCATTTTGAATAATAATATGGTTAATGATCTTTTCGCCTTTCGTTCACCCCGACTCTGGCCTCCCTGAACGGCCCTCCGGACCCGCGGCTGCCAGGTCAGCCGACCGGGGAGACGATCAGGAGAAAGCGGCCAAAGTGAATTAATTATACAGCAAAGGGATTAACCATAACAATCACCGCTATAGTTAATTTAAACAATTTGACGATATATTGTTAGATACAATTATCATCATCCGTATACCTTTTTGGCAATCATTGACAATCACGAAAGAGTCCCCTATTTTGTTTAGGGTGATATCTGCGGCTTCCTGGACTCTTAAGATAAAGGTTGGAGCTTCGTTGATGGAACCGGCGTCGGGTTACCACAATCGGGCTGCTGGTTACGAAGGGCCACTCGGACGATCCGGGCCGACTCGTTCCCACCCGGCCAGCCGGCGGGCGGAAAAGCCGACCGGGGGGATTTTCAGGACAGCGATCGATCAAGCGGAGCGTTCCCCAGTGACCAAGGCGCCGTCTCAGACATCATTCGATCGCCCGGGGAAGGGCAGCCCGTCCCTGACCCAGGGCGACCTCGACCGGATTCTCGACGTCCACGATATCTGGCTGCTGGGGCGCGCCGGCGGCCGCCGGGCCTGCCTGAGGCAGACCGACCTCTCGTGTCTTGACCTCTCCGGACGGACTCTGTCCGAGGCCGACCTCGGCGGCTGCTGTCTCGCCGGAGCGACCCTGGTCGGGACCAATCTCAACCGGGCCAACCTCTTTGCCGCCGATCTGCGCGGCGCCAATCTGGAGCACAGCCAGTTTCGCCGGGCGGATCTGCGCGGCGCCCGCCTCCGCGGTGCCCGGATCAGCCACGCCGTTTTCATCGAGGCCGATCTGCGCTGCGGCCTCCAACCGCCGCAGCACAGCGGCGGTCCCGGCGACCTCTTCTTCAGCCTGCGCACCGATCTCAGCGGCGCGACCCTGGTCGGCGCCCGGTTCCCGCGGGCGGATCTCAGCGCCGCCAACCTCAGCGGCACGGTGCTCGAGGGCGCGGACTTCACCGAGGCGACGCTCGACGGAGCCAACCTGCGCGATGCCGATCTGACCGCCGCCTGTCTGCGCTACGCCAGCCTGCGGGGGGCCGACCTTGCCGGCGCCGTGCTGGAATCGGTCGATCTCATGCTGGCCGACTTGACCGGGACCGCGCTGGAGAGCACGATCGGGGCTCATCATAGTTTTTCGCGCCCCGCCAGCCCTCAGTGAGCCGATGTCATGACTGTGTCTTCGACCGACGCCGCGGATGACAGCCCGGTGTCCCTGAGCGACGCCGATTTCGCCAAGGTGCTCAATCATCTCGACCTGATGAGCCGGGGCGGTCGCTTCGATGACGTCGCCCTCGCCGAGGGCCTGATCCGCGCCGGCGTCGTCCTGCTCACCATCCATGGCGGCGGCGGTCCGGAAACCCGGACCCGGGCCCGCGACATGATGGATCACGCCTTCGCGTGGACCCAGCGCATGGTACCCGAGCACCAGCCCCGCGATCCCTGAGCCCTCCGGCCGGGCCGCCGCGCCGCCAACGCCGTCAGTTCATGATCCGCCACGAGCCGTCGGCGGCCAGACAGGCGGTGCCGTAGGACTTCTGGCGCTGCCCGCCCACCGTCACCGTGCTCTGGTATTCGCGGCAGGTCCGGCCGGCGGAATCGATGAAGCCGGAAGAGAGCGGCGGCGCCGAAACCGGCCCCGGCGGCACGCCATAGACCACCGGCGGCGGCGCGCCGTACATCATCACCGGCGGCGGCATGACAACCACCGGCCGCCCCCAGCCCGGATGGTGATGATGGCGGTGGGGAGAACAACAGCCGTCACCGATCCAGACCGAAACACCGGCATCGGCGGCTGCCGGCGCTGCCGCAAAATGAGGGGCGATCACCGCCAGCGCCGCCACCAGTTTCCAAACCAGCCTCTTCATGATCATTCTCCCTGGGTTGGCAGAAGTTTACGGCAAGCCCGGCCCGCCGTGAAGGGCGCTTGTGGGGAACCCGCTCCCGACATCGGGCAGGACCGGCTCCGAGTCGGGACCGGACGGCGCTCCGCCCACAACCCCTGAATTCTCGAGCACCACGATTGCGGGCAACCGGTGGTCCGGGAGGCAAAGGCGACAGCCGAAGCCGGCAGCTTCGAGGGTCAGGGATGTCGGAGACGGATAAAAGATGGCGGGGACCATCAGCCCGGCAGTATGATCGGCGACGGCTGATCGTTCTGATCCGTGCCCCGCGCTTCGGAAGACCGGTTGATGCAAACGCAGTACCGCTCGCCTCGAATGCTCTCCCCCCGGCTCATGGCGACCAGACGGCCATGACCGATGACAGCGATTTCCTGATCACCGAGGATGAGGAGGAGACGTCCGATCGGCGGACGGCGGCCCTCGAACCCTGGCACATCCTGATCGTCGATGACGACCCCGAAGTCCACGCCGTGACCCGGCTGTCGCTGCGCCGTTTCTGCTTCGAGGAGCGCCCGGTCGATCTGATCAGCGCCTTTTCCGCCGCCGAGGCCCGCGACATTCTGGGCGCGCGCCGGGACATCGCGCTGATCCTGCTCGACGTGGTGATGGAGACCGAGGATGCCGGGCTGCGCTTTGTCCGCCATGTCCGCGAAACCCTGGGCAACAGCGCCGTGCGTATCATTCTGCGCACCGGCCAGCCGGGCAGCGCCCCCGAACAGCAGGTGATCGTCGATTTCGACATCAACGACTACCGGGCCAAGACCGAACTCACCCACGAGCGGCTGACCGTGTGCACGATCACCGCGCTCCGGTCCTATCGCGACATCCGCACCGTCGAAGCCAACAATCACGCCCTGCACAAGATCGCCGAGTCCGCCGCCGGCATGTTCCGCTCCAACCTGATGCACCAGTTTCTCGACTATGTGCTGAAGCAGGCGGTGGCGGTGATCGAAGCCAGCACCGGCACGGCCACCGGCGCGGTGTTCTGCGTCCGCCAGACCAACCACGTCACTCTCACGCCGGAAATCTCGGTGGTCGCGGGTTGCGGCCGGTTTGCCGGGGCGACCGGGCTGCCGGTCAGCGCGGCGCTGGCCCCGGACGAGGCCGCGGCGGTCGAGGCCGCAACCATCAGCCGCCGTCATACCTTCGCCGGCGACCACATCGTGCTCTCGATCCAGGTCCCGGGCCGCTGGTCGGGAGCGGTGCTGCTCCCGGTCGCGGTCCAGGCCAGCGAATCCCTGGCCGCGCTGGTTCAGGTCTTTGTCACGATTATGACCGCAGCCCTCGACAACGTCTATCTGATGGAGGAACTGCGCCGCTCCAACAAGGCGACGGTGGTGGCGCTGGCCGACCTCGCGGAGAACCGCGACACCGACACCGGCGAGCATGTGCTGCGGGTGGCGCGTCTGACCGGCGAGATCGCGCGCGAGCTGGAGCGGCGGAGCCACCCCGACCTCGGCGATCCGCTGTTCGTCGAGCAGGTCGGGCTGGCCTCGATGCTGCACGATCTCGGCAAGGTCGGCATCCCCGACGAAATCCTGAAAAAGAAGGGCCGGCTCGACCCCCAGGAGCGCACGGTGATGGAAACCCACACCCTGCTGGGCGGCCGCACCCTGGAAAAGGCGCGCAAGGTGGTCTCGGGCAATTGCTGCTACCTGACCCTGGGCTGGGAGATCGCCACCGGCCATCACGAGGCCTATGACGGCTCGGGCTATCCCCACCGCCTCAAGGGCCGCGAGATTCCGCTGTCCGCGCGGATCGTCGCCGTGGCCGACGTCTTTGATGCCCTGACCTCGCGCCGGCCCTACAAGAAGGCCTGGCCGGTCCAGGATGCCATCGCCTACATCGTCGAGCGCAGCGGCGGCCAGTTCGACCCCACGGTGGTCGACGCCTTCCTTTATGTCCTCTCGAACCGCGCCGGCCGGTCGCTCATCTGCTGGTCCGACGAGATGAGCGTCGGCGATGCCGACATCGACAACGACCACCAGATGCTGATCGACCTCATCAACCAGCTGGCCACCGCCGATGCCTGCAACGACCGCGCCTCGGCCGAGTTCGTGATCGACGAGCTGATCCAGTACACCATGCAGCATTTCGCCCGCGAGGAGGACCTTCTGGAACGGCTCGGCTATCCGGATCTCGCCGCGCACATGGGCTGCCACATCTCGCTGTCGCGCCAGGTGCTGGCACTGCGGGAGCGCTTTTTCAACGGCTTTTCGGGCCGGCTCTCGGGCGACATCCTCGACTTCCTCTCGACCTGGCTGTCGAACCACATCCTTCGCGAAGATCTGCGCTACGCGCCGCTGATCCGGGCCCGCGCAGACGCCCGGGCGGCGCCATGAGCGTCCACCATCTGCAGCGCCTGTTTCAGCCGCGCTCGATCGCGGTGATCGGGGCCTCGGCCAAGCCGCGCCGCGCCGGGGCGGTGGTGATGCGCAATCTTCTGGCCGGCGATTTCGACGGGCCGATCATGCCGGTCAATCCCGGCCGCACCCACGTTGCCGGCGTGCTCTGCTATCCCGACGTGGCCAGCCTGCCGCTGGTGCCCGATCTGGCGGTGATCTGCAGCCCGTCCGAGACCGTGGCAGCGCAGATCCGGGCCCTCGGCGCACGCGGCGTGCGGGCCGCGGTGGCCATTACCGGCGGCTACGGCCACAGCTACCAGAGCCATGGGCCGGCGCTGCTCGACGGCATCCGCACCGCGGCCTGCGAGGCCGGGGTCCATCTTCTGGGACCGAACTGCCTCGGCCTGCTGGTCCCGGGAAACCGCCTCAATGCCAGCTTTTCCCACGTCGACGCCCTGCCCGGCAAACTCGGCTTCGTCTGCCGCTCCGCCGGCATGGCCTCGACGGTGCTGGACTGGGCGCGGCCTAAACACATCGGCTTTTCTGCCTTCCTCTCCCTGGGCGACTGCGCCAACATCGGCTTCGACGACGCCGTCGACTATCTGGCCCAGGACCCCCAGACCCGGGCCATCCTGCTCTTCCTCGAAGATTTCAGCCACCGCGGCAACTTCCTCTCGGCGCTGCGCTCGGCCGCGCGCAGCAAGCCCGTGCTGTGCATCAAGCGCCCGCACATCACGCCGCCGCCGGCCTTTCCAACCTCGGCCACCGCCACCCTGGCCAGCCCCGACGATGTCGCCGATGCCGCGCTCCGGCGCGCCGGCGTGCTCCGGGTGCCCTACCTCGATGAGCTGTTCGGCGCCGTCGATACCCTGGCGGTGGCCAAGCCGCTGCGCCACGAGCGCCTGACCATCCTGACCAACAGCGCCACCCTGGCCACCATCGCCCGCGACGAGGTGCTGACCGCCCAGGGCGAACTGGTGGCGCTGCCCGCCGCGACGATCGAGAAACTCGACCGCGCCCTGCCCTTCGCCTGGTCGCGCACCAACCCGGTCGACATCCTGGTCGATGGCGACGGCAGCCGCTATGCCGCCGCGCTCAAGATTCTGCTCGAAGACGACACCGTCGACCGGATCCTGGTCATCCATGCCCCGTCCGGCGTGGTTTCGCCCGAGGAGACCGCGGCGGCGGTGCTCCACACCGTGGGCAAGGTCGGAGGCAACGTCGTCACCAGCTGGGTCGGCGACGAGACCGCGGCGCGGGCGCGCAAGCTCTTCGTCGGCGCCGGCATCCCGACCTATGACACCCCGGCCCGGGCGGCGCGCGCCTTCCTCCAGGTCGTCCATCACCGGCGCAATCAGGCGATGCTGATCGAGACCCCGCCCTCGACCCCGACCGATTTCAGCCCCGACACCGCCGACGCCCGCGCCGTGGTCGCCATCGCCCTGGCCGAAGGCCGCGAACTGCTGACCGACGCCGAGGCGATCCGCATCCTCGGGGCCTACGGCATCCTGGTCACGGTCGGCCAGCCCCCGGGACCGGGGCGCCAACTGATCCTTGGCATCACCACCGATGCCGTGTTCGGCCCCGTGATCCTCTTCGGCGAGGGCGGCGAGGCGGCGCTGGTTAGCCGCGACACCGCGGTCGGCCTGCCGCCGCTCAATCCGCCGCTGGCCCGCGAACTGATGATGCGGACCCGGGTCTATCGCACCCTTTCGGCCGGCGGCGAGCGGGTCGCCCCCGAGCAGGCGGCGCTCAAGCGGGCCCTGATCCGGATTTCCCAGCTGATCATTGATGTCCCCGAGATCGTCGACCTCGATCTCAACCCGGTCCAGGCCGAGGCCGGCAGCCTGCGCGCCTTCGGAGTCCGGCTCAGGGTCGAGGCGATGAGCGGCGAGGACCGGCGCCGGCTCGCCATCCGCCCCTACCCCCAGGACCTCGAGGAAACCCTGATCCTGCGCAACGGCACCGAAGTCATGGCCCGGCCAATCCGCCCCGAGGACGAGCCGGCCCATCACGAATTGATCGCCCGCCTGACCCCCGAGGACATCCGCTACCGCTTCTTCGGCTTCGTGCGCCAGCTCGAGCACACCCAGATGGCGCGCCTGACCCAGATCGACTACGATCGCGAGATGGCCTTCGTCGCCTGCGCCCCGGGTCCGGACGGCGAGATGGAGACCCTCGGCGTCGTCCGCACCATCACCGAGCCCGACAACAGCGCCGCCGAATTCTCGCTGGTGATCCGCTCCGACCTCAAGGGCCAGGGGTTGGGCCGGCAGCTGATGGAAAAGATGTGCCGCTACTGCGCCGACCGCGGCACCGCTCAAATCATCGGGCAGGTGCTGAGCGACAACCGCGACATGATGCGCCTGATGCGCCGGCTCGGCTTCACCGCGCGCATGATTCCGGATGAAGACGTCTACGAGGTCCGCCGGCCGCTGACATGAGCGCGACCGATCAACCCCGGACGCTCTGCTCCAAAAAGGCCTCGAGCGCCTCGATGCAGCTGCGGTCGCGATAGACCCGGTGCTTGCGCTCCGCGATCCGGCTGCGGATGCCGGCGCGCCAGCCGGGATCGCGGGCCAGCCGGACCGCAAGACCGACATAATCGTCGAGGCTGGCGGCGATGGTCTCGGCAACCCCTATCATGGTCAGGATCGCCATGCTGTGCCGCCCCCGCATCAGCGCCCCGGGCAAGGTCACGATCGGCAGGTCGTGCGTCAGGCTTTCCAGAGTCGAGTTGCAGCCCGACCAGCCGATGCTGTCGAGGACAACGTCGCAGAGGCCGATCACCGCGACGAAACGGTCGAGACCGAGCGGCGGCAGGAAGACACAATAGTCGTCGCTCTCAAGGCCGAGAGCGGCGAAGGCACGCCGCAAACGGCCGCGGAACACCTCATTGACCACTCCGCCCCAGCCATAGTCGATGAAGACAAACTGGCAATCGCCGACCGCCCCGGCGATGCGGGCAAAGACCTCGTCGTATTGGGGCAGATATTTGTAGAGCGACTGGCCCGACCAGTACACCACCGCCCCCGGCCGCAAACCGAACTCGCCCCGCAGGGAGGCCACCGACGACACCGCTACCGGCTCATAATAGACCGAGAGCCCGGGCAGCCGCACCAGCCGCTCGGTGTAATGATCCTGAGCCTCCGGCGGCTCCATCAGCGCGCTGCTGAGATACGCATCGACGCTTGGATAGCCGCTGGTCACGGGATGGCCCCAGGAGGTGCACTGGAGTCGCGCCAGCCGCTGGCCGGCCAGTTGCGCCGTCACCGCATCCATGCCCAGTTCGGGATAGATCAGGACATCGGGCGCGTCGGCAAGAATCACCGTCCGCCAGTGTTCGAGCGGCAGCGGCCCCTGGATGAAGCGGTCGGCCAACCCCTCGGCCTCCAGCGTCGCGGCGTCGCGCTGGGCGCGGGTGTGATAGCAATTAACCCGAAAGCGGCGGCGGTCGAGCTGCGACAGCCAGCCCCGGATCGGCATCTTCCAGACCGAATGGTGGCAAAAATAGCCGCTGACAATGCCGACCCGGATATGCCCGCCCGCGGCCGGCGGCGGCGAGGGCTCCGCTGCCGGAAAGCGCCGGGCCATGGCCGCGCCGACCACTCCGCCCCAGAGCGCCTGAAGCTCGCGGTCGCCCCGGCCCTGATAGGCGAGAAAAAAAGGCTGGTGCGAGCCCGCGGCCTCGGTCAGCCGCACCGGATCACCGGCCTCGTGGTCGACATAGGCGTCAAGCTCGACCAGGGCCTCGCGGTAGGCGGCGCGGCGCTGGTCGATCTCGGCGGCATCGCGATAGATCACCGGCAGCTCTGCCATGACGCGGCCGAAGCGGGCCTGGGGATAGTCGGGGCGCAGGGCCAGCGCCGCCGTGAACGCCGCCACCGCCTCGGCCCGCCGCCCGGTCTCCTGGAGCAGACCGCCGAGATTGTGGTGGGCCTCGGGATAGCCGGGGCGCTGCGCCAGGGCCTTGCGGTAGCTGGCTTCGGCCGGTCCGGGCTGGCGCAGCTCCTTCCAGGCATTGCCGAGGTTGTTGTGGGCTTCGGGAAAGACCGGCTCCAACTCCAGCGCCCTCTGATAGCTGGCCGCAGCCTCGTCGCGCCGGCCCAGCGCCTGAAGCACCAGCCCGAGGTTGTTGTGGGCGGCGGCGTTGCGGCCATCGAGCGCCAGTGACCGGGTCAGGACCTCCCAGGCTTCCGGGTAGAGCTGCAGCGTCCGGTAGACGTCGCCAAGATTGCTGTGAAAGTCGGCGCGGTCCGGAGCATGGTGAATCGCGAGGCTGATCGCCTCGAGCGCGATGCCGTGCTGACCGACCTGATGGGCGAGCACGCCGAAAAGATGCAGGGCGTCGGCATTGTCCGGCTCCGCCGCCAGCACCTCGCGATAAATCTCCTCGGCCTCAGCCAGCCGGCCGGCGCGGTGATAATGCAGACCGAGGGTGAGAGAGGCCGAAGGCGCGGCGGCCATCGGTCAGGCCGCTCCACCGCAGCACTTCTTGTATTTCTTGCCGCTGCCGCACGAGCACGGGTCGTTGCGCCCGATCTTGACCACGGTGCGCGGCCGCGGCGTCACGATGTCGCCATCGACATACCACCAGCGGCCATCGCGCCGGACGAATCGGCTCTGCTCATGATGGGCATGCTGATGACCGCTGAGCGCGAAGCGGGCGACGAACTCGACCCGTCCCTCCTGGTCATCCGGACCGCCGGCCTCGGTCGACCGCACCTCCAGCCCCAGCCAGGTGCTGTTGCCGGCCCACTCGGTGATATGCTTGCGGTCAAAATCGGCGCGGGTCTCGGGCAGCAGCGTCTGTTCGATATAGTCGATGTTGCCGGTGGCAAAGGCCGAGTAGCGCGACCGCATCAAGGCCTCGGCGGTGGGCGCCGGCGCGGTGCCGCCCAGATACGGCGCGCAGCAGGCCTCCAGCGTCCGGCCGGAGCCGCACGGACAGTCGGTGTCGGTCATCAGGCGATCCCTCCCATTCACTCCGCCTTCCATACCCCGCCCCGGCCCGCGACGCCAGTCCCCCGCTGCCCGGAGGGTCAACGAGTCCGGCTGGCGGGGGCCGGATCAGCGGTCCCTGCGGCGGGCGGCGCAGCCCTCGATGATCGCCGTCAGCCGGAGTTGCCCGGCGGGATCGAGACGCTCGGTCAGCAGGGCCGGCCAGAGGCCCTCTTCGGTCATCCCGGCGTCAATGCAGCGGCAGTAGGCGAGGCAATGGCCGGCGGTCGCACCGCTCCGCTCGCAGGCCGCCCGGCACTGGGCGTGGAAGCGCTCGGAGGCCTTCGCTCCGGCGACGGGGCCGCCGGCCGGGGCCACGCCGAGCGCCAGCGCCAGCCACAGCGCCCCCAGCAGCAGCGGCTGGTGCCCGAGATAGAGCGGCAGGCTGTGCCGCCCGGCCCAGCCCAGCGCGCGCGCCGCCGCCGCGGAGGGCCGCCAGCCGGCCAGCCCCGGCATCCGCTCCAGCCGCCGCGCCAGCACCAGCCCGGCGAGCACCAGACCGAACCAGGGCAGCAGCGGCACATAGTCGTTGCTGCGTGGCTCCGTGGTCATCAGGCCGAGCCAGCCCAGGCCCTCCCGATCGAACAGCGGCGCCGCCAGCAGGGCCGGCGCCGCGAGGCAGGCCGCAGCGGCGGCCAGCACCGCCCAACCGGGCAGCCGCAGGAAGACCAGCCCCAGCACCGAAGCCACGGCGATATGATGAAGGGCGCCGAAATAAATCACCCCGTCGGGCGCGAACCAGCGGCTGCCCAGGGTCACGGCCAGTGCCGCCCCCCCGATCAGCGCAACCCGACTCGCAACCCGCCGCCAACGCAGGCCCCGTGCCGCCGCCAGGGTCAGACCGGCCCCGACCAGCAGCAGGAACAGCCCGAGGATGGCGCTGCGCGCCGCCAGCCACAGCCGGTCGCCCGGAAGATCGAAGCGGGCGAGGCCGAAGTAACAGAGGTCCCAGCAGGCGTGATAGCCGGCCATCGCCAGGATGGCGGCGCCGCGCGCAAGATCGAGGGCGGCGATCCGGGCGGCGGGCGGCGGCGGCGGAACGGTCATTGCGGCATCCCCGGCGGATTTTCGGGCCGTCATGCCCGGCGCGGCCACCCTGCCCCAAGCGCTCGCCCGGACTCAAGATCGAAGCTCGAACGGGGGCGCCGCCGGGCCTTCGCAGCCGCCTGCGGCCGCTGGTCAAAGGTAGGGCTTTACTCAGCGTCGGCACTTGGGTTTTATGGCAGTCTCATCATTGAATCCGCCGAGCCACCAACGGTCAAGAAACCAACGGTCTCAGACTCACGAAGGAGCAGTTCGATGTACGTATCCGACGTCCTCAAAGCCAAAGGGGCGAAAGTCGTCACCATCCGCGACACGGCCGGGATCGACACCGCGGCGAAGGCTTTGCGCGACGGCAAGTTCGGCGCCCTGCCGGCGGTCGACGCGGCGGGAAAAATGGTCGGCATTCTTTCCGAGCGTGATATCATCCGCGTGGTCGGCGAGTTGGGCGCCAAGGGCCTGGGACTGAAGGTGCAGGACATCATGACCCGCTCGGTCCGGACCAGCCGCTCGACCAACACCATCGAAGAGGTGATGGAGCAGATGGCCCGCTTCAACATCCGCCACATCCCGATCGTCGATGATACCGTCGTCGCCGGCCTGATCAGCCAGACCGACGTCATCAAGTACCAGCTCGCCGAACAGAACGAACAGGTTCGCGTCATGAAGAATCTGAATATCGCCAGGAGCTGACCGGGCCAAGACCCGACCCGCGATGCCCTCCCCCGCCCGCGGGGGAGGGCCTCAGGCCAGCACCAGATCGTCGCGGTGGATCATTTCGTCGCGACCGCGATAGCCCAGAATCGCCTCGATCTCGCCGGTACGCCGGCCCGCGATGCGCTGAGCGTCGTCCGACGCGTAGGCCGAAAGCCCCCGCGCCACTTCGCGGCCCTGCCGGTCACGGACCGCGATCGGATCACCGCGCGAAAACACGCCCTCCACCGCCATCACCCCGGCCGGCAGCAGGCTCTTGCCCCGCCCGAGCGCCGAAACGGCGCCGTCGTCGACCACCAGCACGCCGCAAACATTGAGGTGGCCGGCGATCCAGCGCTTGCGCGCGGTCAGCGGCTCGGCCGAGGGCAGAAACCAGGTGCAGGGAGCCCCGCCCGCCGCCGCCGGCCGGTCGAGCGCGGCCAGCGCATGCAGACGTTTGCCCTTGGCGATCACCATCCGGCACCCCGCGGCCATGGCGATCCGCGCCGCCGCGATCTTGGTCACCATGCCGCCGGTGCCGTAGCCGGCCAGCGGCTCGCCCGCCACCGCCTCGATCTCGGGGGTCAGGGCGTGGACCTCGGGAATCAGGGTGGCATCCGGCTCCCGGCGCGGATCGGCGGTATAAAGGCCGTCGATGTCCGATAACAGCACCAGGGTGTCGGCGCTGATCATCTGGGCCACCCGGGCCGCCAGCCGGTCGTTGTCGCCGAAGCGGATTTCGCTGGTGCCGACGGTGTCGTTTTCGTTGATCACCGGCACGGCGCCCAGGCGCAGCAGGGTGCCGATGGTGGCGCGGGCGTTCAGATGGCGCCGCCGCGCCTCGGTGTCGTCGAGGGTCAGCAGCACCTGGGCCACCGTGATCTCGTGGCGGGCCAGCGTCTCCTGATAGGCGTGGGCGAGGCGAATCTGGCCGGTCGCCGCCGCCGCCTGCTTCTCCTCCAGCCTCAGCGCCCGCCCGGTAAGGCCGAGATGCTCGCGCCCGACCGCCACCGCGCCCGAGGTCACGATCACCACCTCCTGGCCACGCGCCCGGCAAACCGCGACGTCATCGGCCATGGCGTCGAGCCAGTCACGGCGAATCCGGTGGCTGTGGCTGTCGACCAGCAGCGACGAGCCGATCTTGACGATCAGCCGTTTGGCGTCGCGCACCGTGGGGATGGTCCGAGTCTCATCCGCCATCGTCGCCTTCCGCCGCCTCGCGGGCGCACCGGATGCGCTCGATCAGCGCAAACAGCACCGGCTCCACCCCCTGGCGGGTGGCGCCCGACAGGGTCATCACCGGCTGTCCGGCCGCCTCGGCCAGCGCCGCCGCCTTTTCGGCAATCTCGCCGGGGCTGAGGGCGTCGCACTTGTTGAGGCCGACCAGTTCGCTTTTTTCGATCAGACCGTGGCCATAGGCATCGAGTTCGTCGCGGACCACCCGGTAGGCCGCGGCGACATCGTCCTGGGTGCCGTCGACCAGATGCAGCAGCACGCGGGTGCGCTCGACATGGCCGAGAAAGCGGTCGCCGAGGCCATGGCCCTCGTGGGCGCCCTCGATCAGGCCCGGAATGTCGGCGATCACGAACTCGTGCTCGCCCAGCGTCACCACGCCGAGGTGCGGCGCCAGCGTCGTGAAGGGATAGTCGGCGATCTTGGGCCGCGCCCGCGACACCACCGAGAGAAAGGTCGATTTGCCGGCGTTGGGCAGGCCGACCAGACCGGCATCGGCGATCAGCTTGAGGCGCAGCCAGACCCAGCGCTCCTCTCCCGGCCAACCGGGGCTGGACTGGCGCGGCGCCCGGTTGGTCGAACTCTTGAAGTGCTGGTTGCCGTGGCCGCCATCACCGCCCTTCAGCAGCACCAGCCGCTGCCCGGCCGTGGTCATGTCGGCGAGCACGGTCTCCTGATCATCGTCAAGAATCTGGGTGCCGACCGGCACCCGCAACACGATATCGTCGCCATGGCCGCCGGTGCGGTTGCGCCCCGACCCGTGATGGCCGCGCTTGGCCTTGAAGTGCTGCTGATAGCGGTAGTCGATCAGCGTGTTGAGACCATCCACCGCCTCGACCACAATGTCGCCGCCGCGCCCGCCGTCGCCACCGTCGGGGCCGCCGAACTCGATGAACTTCTCGCGCCGGAAACTGACACAGCCCGCGCCGCCATCGCCGCTGCGCAGGTAGACTTTGGCTTGATCGAGGAATTTCATGGTCGGGCAAGCCTAAGGTTCATGGGGCAAGGCCCCACGACCCCGCCAGGGGCCCGTGGCCCCTGGACCCCGGTACGGTCAGTCTGCCGCGGCGGCCTGGACCTGCGGCGGCACGACGGAAACGTAGGTGCGACCGCCCTTGCCTTCGTGGAAGGACACGGCGCCGTTGATCAGGGCGAAGAGGGTATGGTCGACACCGATGCCGACGTTCTTGCCCGGATGGAACTTGGTGCCGCGCTGACGGACGATGATGTTGCCGGCGGGCACGACTTCGCCGCCGAACCGCTTCACGCCCAGCCGGCGCCCGGCGGTATCGCGACCGTTGCGTGAACTGCCGCCTGCCTTCTTATGTGCCATGGCACCTTACCCCTGATTGATACCGGTGATCCGCAGGATGGTCAGATCCTGGCGATGGCCATTCTTGCGCCGGTAATTCTGCCGGCGCTTCTTTTTGAAGACGATGATCTTGGGCCCGCGCGCCTGGGCCACCACCTCGGCGGTGACCTTGGCATTCGCCACCAGGGGCGTGCCCACCGAAATCTCCCCGCCTTCGCCGACCATCAGCACTTCATCGAGTTCGATGGAGGCTCCGGCCTCGGTGACCAGCCGCTCCACGCGGATGACATCGCCGCTGGCGACCTTGTATTGCTTGCCGCCGGTCCGAATCACTGCAAACATCGTCGTTACTGCCGTTCAAAAGAAAACGCGCGGCGACCCGGATCGGCCCGCTCGCGGAAGACGCCGTTTATAACGCGCCAGAAGATGCTGTCAACAGGTTTGGTGAGGAGCGGCGAAGGTGCAATCCGGCAACGCCCCGCGACCGAAGCCGCTGGCGCCAAACGCCCGTCCTTGCCCCCTCGCGTCGGATGCTGATCCGTGTTAGGCTCCGCGCGAGGAACGGACGCCGGGATGGGCGCCAGACGACAGATGAACCCGGGGGCAAGAAAAGAATGATGCGCTGGACCACTTTTTTAGCCGTATTCGCCGCCCTGCTGACTGGCGTTATCAGCCCACCCGCCACCGCCGCCGAACCCAAGTCCCTCCCAGACTTCGGTGCCGAAGGCGTCTGGAGTTCAAGTTGCGACATTGATCGCATGACCGATCTCAAGACCTGCCGGCTGCTGATCTACCGCGTGGTCGATGACGGCCAGAATCAAGGCTATATCGCGCTCAGCGTCATCCCGACCGGCAATGATTATCACCTGTTTCTGACCGCCAGCCAGGGACTGGTGCAGAATTGCGCGCTCCGCGTCGACCGCCAGCCCCGCGCCGAAACCCAGATCGCCACCATCGCGATGTGCATGTTCCCCAACTTCGTCGGCTCGCGCCTGCTCGATCAGTTCAAGAACGGCCAGACCATCCTCGCCCGGCTCAATTTTGTCCGCGCCGGCCGCCGCGACATCGATTTCACCCTCAACGGCTTCTCCCGCGCTTTCGACGACATGGTGCGCTCGCTACAGTAGCACCGAGTCGCCGCGCTGATCTTGAGGTAAGGGTATGGTGGGCCCGGCAGGATTCGAACCTACGACAACACCGTTATGAGCGGCGGGTTCTAACCACTGAACTACAGGCCCACGCGCCGGCACGCCGCCGACCGGACCACTCCATACTGCGAAACGGTCGGGCGGGGCAAGGGCCTCGCGGGGAGGCGGGGCTACGGGTGCGACACCCTGCGGCGTCCGGGCGGGTTGCCTCGACGATGGCGGCGGCGGCATACTTCGGTTTCTGTCAGGCTGGGGAAGAGTGGCCATGAAAACACGGACCGATGGCGGCGTCGCGTTTGCCCTGGGCGGGCTCGGCGGTCTCAACGCCCACGGCGTCGGTTTTCTTGAAGCGGCGCGGGCGCTCAACGTCGAGCCGACGATCATCAGTTGCACCGGCGGCATGATCACCTGGGTCGCCGACTGGCTGGAGGGCAAACCACTGCTGCCCCGGCTCGAAGAGCATCTGCGCCTCGGCACCCGCTTCGCGCCGCCCTTCCACTGGATGAACACCCTCTGGATCGCCGCCTTCGGCGACCCCACCAGTTTCCGCCCGGCGGTCTGGGAATACTGGCGGCGCTGGATGAAGCCGATGGACCGCCCCGACGCCCGCGGCCTGCTCGACCGGCTGTGGCCGGCTCAGGTGCTGGTGCCGCGCCGCTCGACCGAGGAACTGAGCCACACCGCCGCCGTGATCAACGCCAGCCCGGTGCCGGTGGTGTTCAACAGCTTTCAGCCGGCGGCAGCCCGGGAATATCTTCATGTCAACCGGGCGGCAGCCGAGTTTCTGGGCGTCACCACCGGTGAGATCGGCAGCACCGCCAAATATCTGCCCGTCGACGAGCGGGCGGTGCGTGGCGCGCTCTGGCTCTATTTCTATGGTCTTGACGACGACGCCAACCCCGACGGCCTGATCGACGGCACCTATCGCCGCCAGTTCGTGGTCAGCGAGTTGCACCGCTGCGACCGCATCTACATCGCGCGCCCCCTCAACAACCGCTGGGCCGAGCGTCTGCCCCAGAACTATTTTGAAATTCAGGACTACAGCACCGATTTGTGGTTCACCAGCGCCTATCACGCCGAGCTGGCGGGCATCCGCCAGATCAACCGCCTGCTCTCGGGCGGCAAACTGCGGAGCGGCGATTTCCACCCGGTCGACCTCGTCGAGGTCGAGGTCCTGCGCCAGTACGGCTTTTTCGATTTCGGCCAGGAGGAACGCGAGGTCTTCGAAACCGCGTTCCGCGCCGCTTACCGCACCCTCACCGCCACCGCCTGAGTGCCCCGGCCCTCCTCGGCGATCGCGATCACCCGCTCGAACTTCGCCAGCGCCATCACCCGGCGAACACCGTCCGGGACACCCTTCAGCCGGAACTCCAGGCGCTTGCGCTCGGCAATGTCGCGGGCGATCAGAAACATGCCGAGGCCGGAGGAATCCACCGACTCCAGCCCCGAGAGGTCGAACACCATCTCGTGCCCGCTCGGCCGGTCGAAGATCATCATCACCTCGCGAAAAGTCTCGTGATCGGCAAAGGTCATCCGGCCGCTGAGCGCGATCTCGGTCACGCCGGGAGCGGTGCTGACCTGAAACGCCATGGCATTTTCAGATGTCTTGCGCATGTCACTCTCTGCTCCAGTGCCCGTCCAGCCAAGACTGGTGACAGGGCGTCACCAATGCTGCAGTGCAAGGCTAAATGGTCGTCGGTTTCGAGTGCAAGGTGATTGATATTATCCTTTCATGACCATGTCAGGTTTATAACAGGTCACTGAAGTTATCCCCATTGACCTTGGATGCGCGCCGGCCCCGCTAATTTTTGAGTCGGCCTCCGCCCGACCCGGAAAGCCGCCCCCCGGGACCAACAGCGGGGATGCGAGAGCGGCACAAATGGCGTAGAGTGGGTTCGTCTCCACATCGTTCGGCCCCCCTCGCCCCTCCCCGGATGCCCGATGAGCAGCCTTCCACCCTCTCCCGACCGCCGAGCCGACCGGCCGCCGCCACCCGCACCGCCGCCACTGTTGGGCGCATTGTTCAGGGATCATCCATGACCACCGAAGTCCGCACCTTCGTCATCCCCGACGACAGCCCCGATTTGGCCGCCGCCGAGATCGCCGGCTTCCTTCGCGCGGTGGTGATCGAACGCATCGACACCGCCTATGCCAATGGCGCCTGGCACGTTCTGGTGCTGCATCAGGATGCCCGCCGCAAGGAGGAATCCGAGCAGATCGAGAGCGCGATCAAGGATGCCCTGACCAGTTGGCGCGACCGGTTGGCCGCCCGCGAAGGCATCGCACGCGAAAGCATCCTGCCTGACGACATGCTGGCCGAAATCGCCCACTATGCGCCGACCACCGAGCGCGAGTTGTCGACCATCGCCTCGGCCCACGGTTTCGACGTCAGCAGCTTCGGCGCCACCATCGTGCTCGAAGTCAAAAAGATGCTCGATGCCCTGATCGAGTGACCGCCCCCCGCCCCGGACCTCCACCATGCAACGCTCGTTGTTGCTCCTGCCGCTCCTTGCCGCCCTGCTGCCGACCGCAGCGCCGCCGCCCGCCCGGGCCGGGGAACCGGCGGCGGCCCTGCCGACGCCCCGCGAGCAGGCTCTGCAGGGCCTGGATATGGTGATGCAGGGGTTGCGCCGGATCATCGAACAGGTGCCGCTGTACGGCCCTCCCGAGATCGCCCCCAACGGCGACATCATCATGCGCCGCCTGACCCCGGGCGAGCCGAAGGCTCCAGAGCCGCCGAGCCCGGCCGCCGCGCCCGAGAAGATGCGCCTTTAGCGGGGTTCGCGGCCGGACGAAGGCCCCCCCCCACAGCTGAAGCCGACCCGAAACCCGGCCCGGGGCCAGACCCTCAGCGGGGCGACAGCACCAGCCCCGGCGTGAGCAGATCGGTCAGGCGCTCGGGCGGCAACGGCCGGGCGTAGCGGTAGCCCTGGCCGTACTTGCAGCCGAGCGCGCGCAAGAAACGCTCCTCGACCTCGGTCTCGATGCCCTCGGCCACCACCTGCATGCCGAGCAGGTCGGCGAGCTTGGCGATCAGTTCGACGATCGCAGCCTGCTCCTGGCCATCGCCGATCGCCTGGACAAAGCTCTTGTCGATCTTGAGGGTTTCGGCGGGCACCCGGTGCAGGTAACTGAGAGAGGAATAGCCGGTGCCGAAATCGTCGATCGAGAACTGGACGCCCGCCGCCTGAATCGCCCGCATCACCGGTTCGGCCTCGTTCTGCTCGAACATCATCACGCTTTCCGTGATTTCGAGCTTGAGCGCGGCAGGCGGGATTCCGGTCTTGCGCAGCACGCGCTCGACCAGGGCCAGCAGATCGTCGTCACGCAGTTGATGGGTCGAGACGTTGACGCTGGCGAAGAGATGGTCGTTGCCCGGGAACTGCCGGCGCCACATCATCAGCTTGGCCGCCGCGGTCTCCATCACCCAGCGGCCGATCGGCACGATCAGCCCCGACTCCTCGGCCAGCGGGATGAAATCGAGCGGCGCGACCAGTCCGCGGTCGGGGTGCTGCCAGCGGATCAGCGCCTCAACCCCGGCGATGCAGCCGGTTTCCAATTCGATGATCGGCTGATAGTAAAGCCGCAATTGGCCCTCATCCAGCGCCCGGCGCAGCTCGGACTCCGTCTGGGCCTGACTGAGGGCGCGATCGCGCAGACGATTGTCGAAGACCTCGACCCGCGCCCGGCCGGCGCTCTTGGCCCGGGCCATGGCCAGGCTGGCATCGCGCAGCATGTCCTCGGCGCGCTCGTAACCCGAGATGCTGAGCGCGATGCCGATCGAGGCGGTCAGCACGACGTCGCGGTTTTCGAAATGGAATGGCCGCGCCACCGCCTCGCTGGCCCGCTGCGAGTCGACCAGCGCCGCCGACGGGTCGTCGATGTCCTCGATCAGCAGACCGAACTCGTCGGCGCTGAGCCGGGCCAGGGTATCGCCGGCGCGACGCTGGCGCAGCAGCCGCGCCGCGGTGGTGGTCAGCACCAGATCACCCATGCCGGTGCCGAGACTGTCGTTGACGGTCTTGAAGCGATCGAGATCCAGCAGCATCACGGCGAAGTGCCGGCCGCCGCTGCCCAGACGGCTGAGCGCCTGTCCGATGCGGTCAACCAGCAGCGAGCGGTTGGGCAGGCCGGTCAGACCATCATGAAAGGCGTTGTACTGGAGCCGGACCTCGGCCTTCTTGCGGGAGGTGATGTCGGTGACCGAACCCGCGACCCGCACCGGATGACCGTCGCCGTCGCGGACCGCCATGCCCCGGATCAGACACCAGACCACGGCGCCGTCGGCCCGGCACATCCGCAGCTCGTGCTGAAGATGGACGGTCTCGCCACGCAGATGCTGGCGCAGCGCCGTCTTGAGGCCGAGGCGATCGGCCGGAACCACCAGCCGGTACCAGTCGTCGAGCCGGTTGTCGAGCGGCATCTCGCCATAGCCCAGCATCTCCATGCACCGGGGCGAGAGATAGGTCTCGCCGGTGTCGAAGCGCCAGTCCCAGAGGCCGTCATGGGCGCCGCGGGCGGCCAGGGCGTACCGCTCCTCGCTCTGGCGCAGTTGCTGCTCGGCGGCCTTGCGTTCCGTGATGTCGGCCTGGGAGCCGATCATGCGCACGGCGATGCCGTCGTCGTCGCGGACGGTCATGCCCCGGCAAACCATCCAGCGCACCCGGCCGCCGGCATCGCGAATGCGGTATTCGATCTGGAACGACTGCATCGGCGCGCCCGACGGCCGCACCTGCTCGTCGAGCGTGGCCTGGAGCCAGATCAGATCTTCGGCCAGCACCCGCCCCAGCCATTCCTCGGGGGAATCACCGATCTCCCGCGGCGAAAAGCCGAGAATCGCTTTCCAGCGCGGCGAATAGTCGATCTTGCCGGTGGTCAGGTCCCAGTCGTAAAGGCCATCGGAGGCCGCCGCCGCGGCCAGCGTGTAGCGCTCCTCGGCCAGACGCAGCCGCTGCTCGGCAACCTTCATCTCGCTGATGTCGGCGACGGTGCCGGCGATCCGCACCGGCTTGCCGTCGTCGCCGAGGGTGGCCACACCGCGACAGGCCAGCCAGCGCCAGCCCGAGGCCTCGTCGCGCAGCCGATGCTCGAGATGGAAGGGCCGGCCCGGGATTTCCTCCTGGCCGTCGAAGCAGGCGAGCAGCCAGATCAGGTCCTCGGGGTGGACCCGCGACAGCCAGTCCTCGGCCTGATGGCCGGTGCGGCCCGGATCGAGCCCGACCAGCGCCAAGAACCGTGGTGAAAACTGGATACGGCCTCCGGCGAGGTCCCAGGTCCACAGGCCTTCAGCGCTGGCACGGTCCACCAGTTCACCGCGTTCAAGTCCTGATATCGATCTTGGGTCGGTCTCGCGCGCCATGGGTCCGATCGGGTGACTTGCCGTTTGCACACCTCCCCCTCACCGGCACCGGGCCGGCGACGGGTGACTTCGGGACCATACCCCAACTTGGGCTGGAACGAGTCCAATAAACGGCAGATCTCCCAAGTGGATTTCCCGGCCGGCCCCGGCACTCCCGGTATCCGGGCCGGGGACGGCAATGGTGCCGCAGAATCGGTCCCGGGTCCGCGGCTCTGCCTGTGTCGGCGGCAACACGGGCGGGCATGATCTCGCCGCGGCGCCATCGCTTTCCTTGCCACACCCTTCGTTCACAGACTATTCCCGGTGTCATTGTGCGGGACATCCCTGAGGCCGGGCCGGCCGCCCGCGCCAACAATGCGGGATCTCCTGATGGTGACCGGGGCAAAAAAAAGCTTCACGCCGATTCTTGAAGCCATTTTGCACGGCGGTTCAGGCGTTTCGCTCAACATGATCGAGATTTCCCGCCACTTCGACCGCGCCAAATGGCTGTTCAAATCGACGGTCCTCAACGACGCCGTGATCTTCAAGTTTCCCAATTTCCAGGTGGAAATCAGCGAAGCCGCCCGCGAGGCGTTCGGCGGTCCCGGCGCGGCGCTGGACGCCAACCCGATCGAAACCGGCATCTACCTGCCCTACTCCACCGAAGCGCCTCAGGACGGCGGTTGCGCCATTTACCTGCGCCAGAAAAACTACCAGCAGTTGCTGATGGACACCATGGGCGCCAGCCGGGCGCCGCTTCCGGGCAATCCGCCGCCGGGAGCCGAGGCCGACCTCGACCCCGCGGTGGCCTATGACCTCAAGCTGCTGAAACTGCTGGACACGGTGCCGACTCTCGACCCGTTCCTGCTCAAGGAATGCCTGGACGCCAACGGCATCGAGTACGACCCGGCAATTCTGCGCCTCGATCGTATTTGCTCAGGTCCCG
>SESF01012868.1_pt1 | contig 32286 bp, 10 predicted proteins | sample 3171521 | NCBI WGS metagenome assembly SESF01 (sample SAMN10866945, study PRJNA518727) | freshwater metagenome | biome: subpolar coniferous forest; feature: holomictic lake; material: water; isolation source: holomictic Lake 227, 6 m and 8 m depth | place: Canada: near Kenora, Ontario | collected...
GGGGAATTGGCATATTTTGGTATTTTTCGCGTATTTCGGATGCTGAAAAAAGGTAAAAAGGGAAAAGAGATGAATATGCAGAAAGCTAACACGAAGATGCCGGAGGTAGGAATCACCGGTATCACAATTCTGGGTAACCCATTCAAACGTGCCACATGTATGCTGGTGCCGAGTCTGCTCTTATGCGGCTTGTTGCCAGGGGCGGCGATGGCCGAGGAGCAAGCTGTCCGAGGAAGTTACTTGCTGGATTCCAAAGCTGTCGGGCAGACTCCCAAATACCTCGGGGTCTGTCTGGAGGTGGCCGACCATGCCGAGCGCAGCAATCTCTGGGATTGGCTGGCCGATTCCGGGGCGAAGATGGTCCGGGTGGTTCATCCCGACAAGGACATGCGCATCCAGCCTGCGTCTGAGTCGACCTACAAACAGATCGCCACCAAGAGCGATTTCGACACGTTCCGCGCTCGGTTGCTGGCTGATCCGGAAAAGAATATTCCTTGGAGCAACTACCGTTTTGATAAAGAGATCCCGTGGCTGGGGATTCCCGATGTAGAGATCAAGAAGGTGGTCCAGGCAGGGGTGGCTCCCGTTATCTCGCTTGCTTATGGGCCGCATTATTATCCGGGGTCGCTGCTCAAAGTGTTCACCGATGAAATCCAAGCCAAGGATGAGAACGTGAACTGGGCCGCTGCGGCTTCCGCTTACGAATATTATCTGGCACACGTCTACCGGTACGCGAGCCGCAATGGGGTGACCCATTTCATGATGATCAACGAACCCAGCGGGGGTGTTAAATACATCCAGCAGATTGGGGTGATCGCGCGGATGGGGAGATTGGCATTGGAGGATGTCCGGGCCACGTTGAGCGATAAACGTACGGCCGCCGGGCTGCGTCTCTCAGGACCTGCCTGCTACGGGAACTGGGAAGAATTCTGGCCGTATATGGAACCGTATGTTGACTTCCTGGACAGCCATTTCTACAACCCTGATCCGGACATGTTTACCCGCCGCTACAACCGCGCGGCGATGCGAGCGAGCCAGGCGGGCAAGAAAGTCGCCTTCACCGAGTACAACCGAATCGGGGGCCCGCTTCAGCCCGATCAAGCGCTCTGGGCCGTGAAACCCGCCCTGCAATTGGGGGCGTTGACGATGTCGGTTTTGAGTTCAGGCCAGGCCAAGGAACCGGGCTGCGAAATGGCGTTGCTGTATGAGTTCCAGGCCCCGGCCACCCACCGCAACTTCAAGAGCCTGGTCTATGGCGACATGAACATGATCGACTGGACCGGACGCGATCACGGATTGAATGGCTGGGGTTCCGAGTGGTATCCCAGCTTCGAGGAGCTCCAGATTCGCTTTGCCACCCCGGCTTATCATATTTTCAAAATGCTCTGCCGGTGTGCTCCCGGCGCCGCGGCTGGCGTGGAGTCGTATGAGGTTGTGGGAGTCGGGGAGAGCTCCAAGGGATTTGGTGAGGTTTGGGATAAGGAGATCAGCAACAACATCTACCGCATGACAGATGAGCGGAAGTATTACGCCCTCGGCGGAGCGGGTCCCGAAATCCGCGTGCTTGCTGTGCGCACGCCTGAGCGGCTGATCATCACCGTGCTCAACTCCGCCCCGACCCCGGTCAAGCGGGTGGGCTTTGATTTGGATTATGCCAAGGAGCCTTATGCGACGGCGCTCGTCCGAGAGACGTCTCTGAACCGGCGCGATCAAGTGATCGCCCAAATGGCAGTGACTGGCAAGCGGGTAGTTGTCGATCTCCCGGCGGAATCGATGACGCAGATCATCCTGATCAAGGAAGACCTGACCAAAGTCACGGAACTGAAGTTTGTTGAAAAAACCGTCACGCCGGGCACGATCAAAGATCTCGGGCTCTATCAGACCACGCGGCTGTGCGCACTTGGGAAGATCGGGGAGCGTTGGATGGATCTGAGCGAGCTGAATATCGTGTGGTCCAGTTCTGAGGAGCGCTTGGTGAATGTGTATCAAGGCGGGTTGGTGGAGCGGGTCCGCCAGACGGGTAAGCCAGTGGTGATCATTGCCAAGAGCCTGGAGGGTGGCTTGCAGATTTCAGAGACCGTGATGCCTGACAAAGAGGGGCAGAAGTTGGCGCCCCGCGAATCGCTGGTACCCAACGGAGGATTTGAGGAAGCCGTGGGGGACACCCAGGAAGCCGTGTCGGGTTGGGTAACCGGGTGGGAGCTGGGACTCTCGCCCGCAAAAGGCTGGGTCGCCAAAGGAGCTGTTCCGCTTTGGGAACGCTCGCAGGAGCGGAATCATACGCCCGGGGGCAAGGCCTGCCTGAAACTGGCGTTCGACCCGGCGAATAAGCGCGCCATCCCCAATCTCCTCGCGGTATCGGCAGCCAGTCGCGTTTTTGAGATCAGCTCCCGTGAATACAAAGTCTCGGCCTGGGTCTGGCGTCCGGCCCAAGGCGGGCTCTCCGAGGGAGCCCTGAGCTTGCTCGTGAAATTCAGCGCGGACAAAAATGCCAAGCCAGTCAGTGTGCTGGTCAAAAACATGGCCGAGGTGCCGGTGGATCAATGGGTCCAGATCGAGCAAACCCTTTCAGTTCCCGAGGATGCTTCTCGGATTCAGTTTGAACTCGCGTTCACCGGCGCACCCAAGCAGGCAGGGGCGCTCTACGTTGATGACGTGAACATCTATGGAAACTAGCGAATTTTAAATGAAACAAACTGGCGCATTATTACAAGGTCCGCTTATGAAAAAAATCCTCTGCATGCTCTTGTTTATTTTCGGCTTGGCTCACGTGTCGGCAGATGCCGCCGAAGGCTCCGTCCAGTCACCCTCGACGTGGTGGGTCATCGGGGCCATCCCGCGCTACACGCAGGGTGATTTCAAGGCCAATGAAAACATTGAAAATGCCGGGAATAATGACCCGAAGCATAATCAATGGAATGGGCAGATAGGCTTGGGTGGACGGGACATGCGGGGGCTATGGGTTCCGGCGCAGGCGGGGGCGGTGGATTTAGCCGCCGCGTGCGGTTCCTCGTATTCCAATGCCTGTGCCTACGTGGGCTTTCGTGTAGGTTGTGAAAAGGCAGCGCATGCCGTCATGACCCTCCGTGCGCCTGGGACGCTACGCTGCTTTGTGAACAATACACTGGTGGGGGAAGGTGAGGAGACAGTCAAAGTCAATGTTGCGTTCAAGTCCGGAATGAATGCAGTCCTGGTCAAGTCCTGGAATAACACGGGCAGCCTGAAGTGGACAATGAGCGCCTCGCTCGAATCCAAGGCCCAGTTAAGTTTCGAGTCTGGCGAGCCTGTTGCCATGAGCGAAAAACCAGCACCAGGGAAGCGGAACGTGGCGCTGTGGTCCGAGGGTGCCAAGATCGAAACCAGCAGTTTCCGGTGGGGGGGGATGATGACTGATCGAACCGGGCGTCATTGCATCAACGACGGTCAGAAAACAGCACCGGCCTGGAGTTCGCTGGCCCAGCAGAACCTGCCGCAGTGGGTGTGGGTGAAGTTCGCCGGCCCCCGCACGATTGATCGCGTAGTGCTCTATGCCGGAAAAAACACGCGGGATTTCACGGGTGAATATTCGCCGGATGGCGGCGCCACGTTCAAGCCTCTGTTCCAGCGGAAAGATGAAAAGCCAGGTCCGCAGTTGTCCTATACGCTCGATTTCAAGCCGGTGGTGACAGACAACGTCCGTATCCGGATTACGCGGGTGGAAAAATCAGAGACCTCGGGTTTTGATGTCGCGCAGGTGGCTGAGGTGGAGGTGTACGGAGAAGGTGCAGGGAGTGTCGTGGACACGCCTCCGGCAAAACCGTCTGGTAAGACAACGGCCTCGATAATGAAACCGGATCTCGGGTTTGTTCCGGAGATCAAGGAAGACGCGACGCAGTGGGTCCTTTCAACCCCCTGGTATCGTCTCAACCTGGATAAGGCCCGGCCACGGCTGACCTATCTTTCGCTGGATGCCACGGGGCAGGGGGCGTTCCTCTGTAACGTGCTGAAAAATGCAGGCGCCTTTCTGATCGCAGAGCCGATGTTCGCCCCGGTTCAGGCGGCAGGAGACGGGCAGTCTGTGCGGGATGGGAATGTGGTCACTTATCCCTTTGTCACGGTCGCGCCCGGAGTCTTCGTGCAGGTCGCGTTCCGGTTTAAGGAGAAGTCGATCGAACTCGAACTTTCCACCGCAGCCAAGCGGGCATTGCCTTTGCGAGCCGGCTTGTTCAGGTTTGATTTGGATTTCCGGCAGACGCCGACGTCGTTATTTCCGCGTGCCGAAGATCCTTCTGGGTTTGTGACGTTTCCCGCGTATATGCATGCGCCGGATTGCGGGACGTTCCGGATGACCCAAACGGGCGATAAGGCGGTGTTTCGTCAGGTTATCCCCACGGGTGGACACGATCTGGGGGGGCACTGCATGGTGGATATCGTGCCGGAGGCGACGGGGCTGAAGGAACGCTATGGGGTCATCCCGGAGGGGACCTGGCGCGGGGTGTTCACCTTTGCAGTCGATCCCCTGATCCCCTGGCCGGAAATAGTCGGACAGGAACCCCGGTTGAAAGGATTACCGAAATATGCGTTGAACATTGCGCAGTGGCGGGTCGATCAGAGTGTGCTGGCCAATAATATTATCAGCCAAGATTGCCCGCTATCGCTTCAATTCTATGCCGAAATGGCGGTGTATGCGCCGGTAATGAAGGACAACATATCGCCTATGGCACTGGTTGTGACCTCAGTCGACCGGTATCTGGATGGGCTGGGCGGTCACCTGATGTGGCACGGGTTGAAGGTCGAGGTGACCCCACCTGGCAAATGGTATGCTTCGTTGGAGAGCGGCGGATTCCTCCTGAACAGTGCCTGGACTGCCGTGAACACGGTCGGAGGGCAACCGTTGCTCAAACGGTGGCTGCCACGTCTGGAGGCCCTGGCCGGGCATCTGGAGGCGCACGATATCGATGGCGATGGCATTGTTGAGTCCGGTGACCGCGGCCACTGGTTTGATAATTACAAGTTGCCCGAGGGGGTCAAGGAGGCGCACTCCACAGCCGTCAACTACGAGGCCTTCGTCCACATGGCCCAGCTGGAAGAGCTGGCGGGACGTAAGGAGAAGGCGGCCCATTACCAGAAGCGCGCCCAGTTGATCAAAGACAACTATCTGAAGACATTCTATAATCCCGAGACTGGCGTCATCGGCGGTTGGCGCGATGTGGAGGGCAAGTTGCGTGACCGGATGTTCCCCTGGATCAACGGTTACGCGATCTGCGCTGGATTGGTGCCCGATGAGCTGGCCAACCAGATCCTGGACCGGCTCTTTGCGAAGATGAAAGAGATCGGATTCACCCAATTCCAATACGGTCTGCCGACCAATCTGTTGCCGATGGGAAAAGACGAGATGAGTCACGGCTACCGTGAATGGGAAGGCTATATGAACGGGAGCATCACTCCGCCGTACTCAGGCTATGTGATTCAGGCGCTCTATAAACTGGGCCGCCGCCAGCAGGCCGAGGAAGTGCTTTGGCCCCAGGTTGCCTCCTTCGACAAGGGTACCTTCAACGCCGGAATAGGTATCTGTGGGCCGCGGAGAAATCCGGTGGGCAGCGGATTTTATTATTGGGATGGCACCAAGTCAAACGGCATCGGCTATCTGCCCGAGAACTGGCATGCCTATGCCGAAATTTTTGCTGGACACTATGGCATCCGCTTTGATAAAAACGGTTACTGTCTTGAGCCGTGGTCGCCGCTCAAAGGAAAGACGCTCACGTGTAATATGCAGGTCATGGGGAAGATTCAAAAAACGATGGAGTGATCCGTGTCGTATTTATGAAAATATTAAAACAGGGGATAAGGGGTGGGGTCGGATTGATTATGGCCATGCTAGGGGCGGTCACTGTCATGGCGGCGGCGCCGAATGATTACCGGAAGGCGGGCAACTGGCTGGATACCATCACGGAATCCTGTGCCGCCAGGGGCAAGGCGGGCGCGGTGTCCAAGCCTGTCCCGAGACAGGTGGTCAGTCCGATCTTGTGCGCCACGAACGAAGCGTATTTGATCACCCTGGATGTCTCCGGGCAGGAGTACCTGTCGTTGCGTGTTTCCGATGCCAACAGAGGTATTGGAGCCGACTATGCAGTCTGGGCCAACGCCAAGCTGACGACGGCGGATGGCCAAGCGGTCTGGCTGGACGAGCTGAAGCCGGAAGCGGTCGAGCTCGGCTATTCGAGTTTTGTTGCAGCCGCGCAAGAGGTCATGATCGGGAAAAAGAAATTCCAGCACCAGCTCTACGTCAACGGCCCCAGCACGGTCCGCTACCGGCTGGATCCGGCGCGGAAGTTCAAGACCTTTGAGGCTTATGTCGGCATTGATAAATCCGCTACCGGCTCGGTCAAGTTTACGGTCAACAACGTGCACAAAGTTTCGCCGTTCTGGGACCAGTTGATGCAGGATTTTCCCGATCAGCGCGGGCTGGTCACTGCGGCGTTCGACTGGTGTCGACAGGACAAATTGGACATCTGGATGTCGGCGTCCGCCTTTGAGACGAAGGCGAAGGAATGCCTGGCGCAGAGCGGGAAGGTGCTGAAGACGGTGGCCGCGGCCGGGGGCGATGTCAAGAAGCTGGGGGAGGGTCTGAAAGCGCTGGAAGTCACGTTCGCCGGCACGGACGTTGATTGGAAGCGGCTCTATTTCGAGGTGCATGTCCTGCGCCGTAAAATCCTCCTCTCCCATCCCGCTTTGAATTTCGACAAGATTTTATTCAACTGCAATCCGCCGGCCACCTTCAGCCACAACGTCGACCAGTATCTTGGCAGCAACAGCCGGATGGGGCCGGGCCTCGCCCTGCTGAGCGACTGGAAGAGCGACAAGCCGCAGGTGAAAGCCATTCTCGCGGGCAAGCTGCCGGCTGGCGCTGTCCGAGGTCCGGATCTCAATTATGACGCGGACAAGGTGGTCTTCGGGTTCAGCGACCATTCGATGCCGCTCAAGAAGCGCTATTTCCTCTACGAGGCGGCTGTTGATGGTTCGTGGGTGCGCCAGCTCACCGGGACGACGCGTGACCCCTTCACCACGTGGGACAATCGCTCCACGGTGCTGATCGAGGATAACGAACCGACCTATCTGCCCGATGGCAGCCTTGTTTTCGTTTCCAGCCGTTCACAGTCCTTTGGCCGCTGCCATGGCCGCTATAATCCGTCGTTGGTGCTGTACGCATGCGACAACAACGGCGACAACATCCGGCAGTTGTCCTACAACAACGAGAACGAGTACGAGCCGGCCATCCTGAACGATGGCAAGATCATCTTCTGCCGGTGGGAATATACGAACCGGCACCAGATGCTTTTTCACAAGCTCTGGCAGTGCCGCCCGGACGGCAGCAACGTCAGCCACTACTTTGGAAACGATATGCTCGCGCCCATGATGATCACCGAAGCAACGCCGATCCCCGGGTCGCGCAAGGTCGTCGCCACCGCCATGGGACACCACACCTTCAGTACCGGCACGATCGTCGTGCTTGATGTGGACAAGGGCGAGAATGGCGAGCAATCGATCACGCATATCACGCCGGAGACTCCTTATCCGGAGAGCCAGGGCTTGCCCAATCCGCACTACAGTCATCCGTATCCGATCACCGAGACGCTTTTCCTGGTGTCGCGGGCCAACCACCCTGTGCCGCCTCATGGGATAGTCCCGCCTGCGAACGACCGCGGCATCTACCTGATCGATGCCGAGGGCAGCCGCGAGCTGCTGTACGAGAACCCGGACGTGGCCTCAGTGTCGCCGATCGCCATCCGTAAACGCGAGCGTCCGCCGGTGTTGCCGAAGAACGAGCTGGCCAAAGGGGGCGACGAGATGGGCACCGTCTATGTGCAGAATGTCTATCTGACCCGCAACGATCCCCAGGGCCTGATCAAGCCGGGCTCGATCAAGGCGATCCGGGTCAATGCCCTGGGCGTGCAGCCGCGCGCTATCCGCACCGCGCTGAGTGCAACTGTTCCGGTGGAGATTCCCAAGAAGGTGCTCGGCACCGTGCCTGTCGACGCCAATGGCTCCGCCTTTTTCAAGGTGCCCTCGCGGGTGTCCTTGCAGTTGCAGATCATCGGCGAGGACGGCATGGCCATCCTGACGGAGAAGAGCTTTTTCTATCTCCAGCCGGGCGAGAAGCGAAGCTGTGTCGGCTGTCATGAGCCGGGAGGAGTAACCCCGCCTACGGGGGACTATGCCAGAGGGATGGAGCCCATGGCGTTGAAGCCGGGTGCCGGTCCGCAATACAAGGGTGGCCTCAGCTTTATGCGGACGGTCCAGCCGGTGCTCGACCGCTATTGCATTACCTGCCATGGTTTTGATGAACCGAAAAAAGCCTTCTCGTTGATCCATGATGGCAAGATGTCCTGGCCGCAGTCGTTAACGGAACTGGTCAAACGAGGCGACCACCAGCTCGGTGAATACGAATACATGGACAAGATGCGCGGTCGCGAACAGGTCGACAGCCGGAATTTCAGCCGCCCCTATGAGTTTTATGCCCACAGTAACAAGGTTTCGAAGATGCTGCTGGAAAATCACGGCAAGGTGAACATGGACCGCGACAGTTATATGCGGGTGATCGAGTTCTTAGATCTCAATGCCCAGTGTTATGGCGATCTGTTCCCCAATAAGCTGGAGCAGCGTAAAATCGACGCCAAGGCCCTGGTTGCGCTGCGGGCTTATATCAAGGAGGTATTCGGTGAGAAGCTGGCGGCGCAGCCGGAGCGTGCCCTGATTAACACGGTGCAAATCGACGAAAGTCGAATTCTTATGTCCCCGTTGGCCAGTGCGGCCGGAGGCTGGGGACAGATCAAAGGTTGGACGGATAAGAACGATCCCGGCTTCCTGAAGATGCAGCAACTCGTGGAGAAGTGCATCATCCACAGTCCGACAGAGAACACCAATGGCTGGGAACCGACGATCGAGCAGGGCGGCGGCGAGCAGTGGGTCGTTGAAGAGCAGCAGAAATACCTGAAGTGGATCAACGCCACGTCAAAATAGAGTTGAGGACAATAAAACAATGAAAAAAATAAACACGATACTGACAGCATGTGCAAGCGCCTATTGTATAACCCAGAGCGCGTATGCGGGAGGCAGTTTGCTGGTTGGTCCCGACCCGATTGCCAAGACGCCCCACCATCTCGGGTTTAATGCGGAACTGCTCAATTTCTTCAATGAATCGAACCTCGCGGATTGGATGGCGGATTCAAACGGGTCGATCTGCCGGATCTTCGTCTCAAAAGGTTTTATCAAAGGCGAATTTGACACCATCAAGACCGAGGACGATTTCAACCGTTATCGGGCGGCCGTGCGCGAGAATCCGGAGCAGAAAATCAAATGGATCGCAAACCAGCCTCCCGCCAACCAAGGGAAGCCCGACCGCACAGAGGACATCTGTCGCCTGCTGCTCAAGGCGGGTATCGAACCCCTCATTGATGTCGCCGTCGGAGGGAAGAGTAATTACAAGGAGCCGATCTTGATCGATGTACGGAAGACAGCCGAAGCCCCGCAGAACATCAACTGGGCAGCGGCAGCAGCGGCATACGAGAGTCATTTCGCTGCTTTCTACAGGCTCGGGAAGATCGGCGTGCGCTATTTCATGATGGCGAACGAGCCGGAGTATGGCTGGAGCGGCTTTTATTATCCTGCCGATGTAGCTCCTGACAAACTTGCCTGGAGTGAAAGAGGGGAATATGTTGGACGCCAGTTGGGAGCCGTTGCGAAAATGGGCCGCTTCGCGCTGGAGGATGTGCAGGAGCTTCTGAAAGCCAAAAACGATCCGAGGAAGTTCGTATTTTCAGGGCCGGGCGCCCACACGAGCTGGGAATATTTCTGGAAATATGTCAGTCCTTATGTGGATTGCCTTGATTCCCATTGTTATGAGGCCAACGGGAAAGTTTTCGAACGGGTTCAGGATCGGATGGCGATGCGCAGCGGAACCAAGCGTCTGGCATTCAGCGAGTTCAACTTGATTTCGGGACCCATGACTCCCTACAACTCGATGTTCACCGATGCCTCCGCACTGTTGCTGGGGGGCGTGTTGCAGTCGATCCTCCAAGCCTCTTCCCTGAATGAGCCGGAGCTGGAGTTTGCAGCGCTCTATCTGTTCAATTACCCGGCGACTCACCGGATGTTCAAGAGCCTGGTTTATGGCGAAATGGATGCCATGGACGCAACGGGATTTATTCAGCAATCCCCAGTGGCTCCCACGCTCGAAACCATGCAAACCCGCACTGCCACGCTCTCCTATTTTGTTTTCAAAATGCTGGCTCGTTGCATACCGGGCACACAATCTGCGCTCCGCTCGTATGAGGTGCTGCCGCTGGGCATGTCCACCCTCGGGCTCGCCCAGGCCGTTGACACCCGAAATTCTCGCTCCATTTACCTCAAGCTGGAACGTGATAAGTATTATGCCAACGGCGGTTCGGGCAACGAATATGAAATGAGTGCGATTCGCACCCCGGATCGTCTCTATGTCAACATCGTGAACCCCGGCCCCGGCATCAATAAGGATCTCGAAATCGATCTGGAACTGCAGCCGAAGAACTATCGCTTCGCCGTGGTCCGCGAGACCTCCGAATGCAAGCGGGACGAAGTCGTCGCGGTCACGCCCGTGAAAGACAAAAAGATCAAACTGGATATTCCCGGCAATTCACTGATGCAGGTGATTCTGGTTGATCTCGATTTGGACAAGATTCAAAACCTCACGTTGGAAGAAAAAACGCTCACCCCGGGGACCTTGGCGCAATTATCCAGATTCCAGACCACCCGCCTGAAAGCGTACGGCGACATCGAGGGGAAAAAGGTAGACCTGAGCGAGTTGAATATTGAATGGAAGAGCAGTGTGCCCGTGCTGGTGCGCGTCTATTCGGGAGGCTTGGTGCAGAATTATTATGAGACACCCAAGGAAGTCGTTGTCACCGCCTCGGTTTTCAACTCGAAAGTTTCTGCAGAGGCCAAAGTCGCCCCGTCCAAGCAGGCCTCCAAAGACACGGAGACCGACCTGAAAAAGGTTGACGTGAGGCAGGATAAAATGATACAGGAACAAGCAACGAAGCCGAAGTGAATGCACCGACCGGGGCGGCACAGTGGCAGTTGGCAGTAGTAGTTGGCAGTTGATGGTAGGGCGAGGTTCTCCGAACGCGCCGCGGCAGGGTTGGAGACCCATGCCCTACCGTTTTTCAGCGAGGCAATAACGCAGGAAATTTTTTAGCATCTCCTCCTAAACCCACACGAGAAAACAAAATGAAAACAAATAACCTCGCGATATTAACGTTTTTTTCTGCTACGCTCTGCGGTTTCTCCGAAGAGATTGCCCAGCACCCCGGAAAATTTTATGCTGATCAGACACAGGCACTGACGTACACCAATGCGGCGGGAGAATCGATGAACTACCGCTTGTTCCTGCCCAAAGACTATGATGCTGCGAAGAAATATCCGCTGGTGCTCGTGTTTCATGGGGCAGGGCAACGGGGGAACGATAATCGCAAACAGCTTGCTCCATACGCCGCCGGCTGGATAGACGACGCTGTTCAGAGCAAGCACCCGTGTATTTTGCTCATCCCCCAATGCCCGACAGGAAAAAAGTGGGTCGATGCCGACTGGGGGAAGGGTTCTTATTCTTTCTTAGCGGTGCCCATCACCGTGCCAATGAAGCTCGTCAAAGAAATTCTCGACCAGGTGCTGCGCGAGAAATCCGTCGATAAAAATCGGGTCTACGTCATGGGAGCTTCGATGGGCGGTTATGGTACCTGGAATTTCGTCATGCGTTATCCGAAAGTGGTCGCTGCTGCGGTCCCGGTTTGTGGTGGGGGTGATCCGGCGATGGCGGATGCCATCAAACAGATTCCTATCTGGGCATTCCATGGGGATGTGGACAGTATCGTGCCGCCCAGCGGTTCTCGGGATATGGTGAATGCTGTTAAGAAGGCCGGCGGCATCAAGATCAAACTAACGATGTATCCCGGCGTAGACCATGGATCCTATTTAAAAGCATGGCGAGAACCGGCTCTGGTCGAGTGGGTTTTTAGCCAGTCAAAAGGTACAGCCAGTGTGGCAGCTGCGGGGGAGGAAGGGGTCAAGTAAATCAATCAGGAGAAACGATGAATATAAGAAGAATAATCCTTATGACGATAACAGGCATGGCCATCTTGGCAACGCCTTTTGGCTGGGGGCAGCCAGTTGATAAAAATGGACCGAAGCTGATTGTCACGGCCTCGACGATCCACAGTGACACCTATCTGCCAGAGTATGCCGTTGATGGCAATCAGAAGACGCGCTGGGCCTCGGTTCCGAACCAGAAAAAGCCTGAATGGCTGAGGGTTGATCTGGGGAAACCGTGCCCGCAGAGTGGCCTGACGATTCATTGGGAAGCGGCGTTCGCCAAGAGTTATGAAATTCAGTTATCGGATGATGGTGTTACCTGGCGCACAGTATTTGCGCAGGCCAATGGCAAAGGTGGCCGGGAGGAATGCAAGTTTGCCGAACAGACGACTCAGTTTGTGCGGATTCTGTGTACCCGCTATGGACCCCATCCGCTGTACTCGATCTGGGAAATTGCATTTACGCATCCGGCAGCTCAGGCGGTTGTGGCAGAAATACCCAAGCGGCTTGTCGAGGCGGAAAATCTGGAGAATGCGGAGTTACCGACCGCCCTGGCCACCAACGGGATCAAGGAGATCGTGTTTGCGCTTCGCAAATTCATTTCAGAGCACTGGTATGCCAACATCGGCTATTTCTCTTATGATCCCAACCACAAGCTCTACCTCCCCTTCGGGCAGCTCTGCAAGCTCGATGTAGCGACCGGCAAGACCATGCTGCTGGTTGATGATCCGCAGGGCGGCGTGCGCGATCCGGTGATCGACTATGATGCACAAAAGATTGTCTTCTCCTACCGTAAGGGCGGCACCGAGTACTATCACCTCTACGAGATCAACCTCGACGGTACCGGGCTTAAGGAGCTGACCTCCGGCCCGCGCGACGACATCGAACCATGCTTCCTGCCAGATGGCGGACTCGCCTTCGTTTCCACCCGTGGCAATCGTTGGGTCAACTGCTGGACCACCCAGGTGGCGACCATCCACCGCTGCGACCGCGATGGCACCAACATCCGCCAGCTCTCCGCCAACCTCGAACAGGACAACACGCCGTGGGTGTTGCCGAACGGACAGATCCTCTATCAGCGCTGGGAATACATCGACCGCAGCCAGGTGGATTATCATCATTTGTGGACGATGAATCCAGACGGCACCGGCCAGATGGTCTATTATGGCAATATGCGCCCGAGCAGTGTCTTCATCGATGCCAAGCCGATACCTGGGTCCACCGATGTCCTGACCATCAATTCCCCCGGCCATGGCAGAACGGAGCATCAAGGTTATGTCGCACGGGTCACGGGTCGCTACGGTCCTGACGATCCCAATGCCCTTCGCAACGTCACGGCCAGCATTGACTACCGTGATCCCTTTCCGCTGGACAAACAGCATTATCTGGTGGCCTCGGGTTCCCGTATTCTTTGCCGTAACCTGAAGGACAAAGAAATCTTGCTTTACCAGGTGCCGGAAGCTCTGGCCAAGCAAGGGGTGATGGCCAACGAGCCGCGCCCGGTGATCAGTCGGCCTCGCGAGCCTGTGATTCCATCCAGGATCGATCTTTCTAAAACGAATGGCAAGCTGCTGCTGCTCAATGTCTACGAAGGGCGTAACATGGCCGGCATTCCGCCGGGCTCAATCAGGAGCCTGCTGGTGATGGAGTCCCTGCCGAAACCGATCAATTTCACCGGCGGCATGGATCCGCTCACGTATGGCGGCTCCTTCTCGCTCGAGCGCATTCTCGGCACCGTGCCGGTGGAAGCGGATGGCTCCGCCCATTTCGAGGCACCCGCCAACCGGAGCCTGTTCCTGATCGCCCTCGATGCTCAGGGCAACAGCGTCAAGCGGATGCAAAGTTTCTTGACGGTGATGCCGGGCGAGTCGGCCTCCTGCATCGGCTGTCACGAAACGCGAACCTCGCTGCCGCGGCTACCCAAGAACAATCTGGCTTTTAACCGGCCGCCCAGTCCGATTGTTCCGGTCGCCGACATCCCTGATCTCTTCGATTTCCCCCGTGATATCCAGCCGATCCTCGACCGCCACTGCGTCAGTTGCCACAACCCCGACAAGCATGAAGGCGGGATCGCCCTGGATGGCGACCATGGTCCATTCTTCAGCCACAGCTATGTCGCCCTGACCGTCCACAAGCAGTTCAAGGATGGCCGCGACCAGGCGGTGAGCAACTACGCACCCTATACGCTTGGCGCCTCCGCTAGCCCGATCATGAAGAAGCTCGATGGAGCTCACCACAAGGTCACGCTCTCCGCGCTGGAGAAGAAGATGATCCAGTACTGGATCGAATCGGCCGCCACCTATCCAGGCACCTATTCCGCGCTGGGCACCGGTTGCATCGGCGGTTATAGTCAGAACGTTCCGCGCCTCAACAGTGACGCCGACTGGCCCGAATCAAAAAAGGCGTCCGAGGCCATCAAACGCCGCTGTGCCGAATGCCATCAGGACGCCAAGCGATTGCCGCATAACCTTACTGACGAACGCGGAGTCAGCTTCTGGCGGCCCAACTGGAATGACCCGGCGCTGCCCTGGTCGCGGCATTTTCTCTTCAATCTCACCCGGCCGGAGAAATCGTTGATGCTGCTCGCGCCGCTGGCCAAGGCCGCCGGCGGCATCAGCATGGTCAAGAAAGGTCCGGACGGCAAGCCTACCGGCGAGGTCGTCGAGATCTTCAAGGACGTCAACGATCCCGACTACCAAGCGATCCTGGCGATGGCACAGGCCGGCAAGAAGCGGCTCGATGAAATCAAGCGCTTCGATATGCCTGGATTCCAGCCGCGCCCGGAATACCTGCGTGAGATGAAGCGCTATGGCCTGCTGCCGGCCGACTTCGATCCCTCCAAAGACAAGGTCGATCCTTATCAGCTTGAGCGCCGTTACTGGGCCTCGCTGGTGCCAAGCCCCGTGCCGACGGCACTCAAGTCGATGGTTAAATAGTCAACCCGCCAGTAAGAAAAAGGTCCTAAGATGAGAAATATCCAAATTCCACTATCCGTTTATTTGATGACCAGTGCAGTGTTCTTAGCCACACACTTCGCAACGGCTGCCGAGCCTGCCAATGTTCCCAAGCCGGGTGCTATCCCGGTAAAGGTTATCTCGAAGCAAATAGGGATGCAGGCGGTCCGCGCCGGTGAAGCGTTGAATCCCTGGCTGGGGCCTAATCCGCCCGGTGCCGCTTACCCTGAGCAGGAGGACAGTCGGCAATACGCCGTGTTGCAGTACGACCTGTTGCAACGGTCCAAAGTGAACCGGTACTCGAATGAAACCTATCGTGCGGAGGCGCTGATTGCCAACTCCGACCGCGATCCGCTGGATGTGGTGTTGCGGCGAACGACTGCGTTGCTGGAACACATCGCGCGGATGCCCAACGCGCGAAGTTTGTCCGCTGAAAAGACCGAACTCGAAGCGCTTCGCAACCAAGCGGGTAAGGTGGAAGTGGCAAATCAGGCGGGACGGCGCGAACTATTCGACCGCGCGGTACGGCTCCGCCGAAGGATCGCCTTTGCCAACCCGCTGTTGAATTTTTCGGAGATGGTCGTTCTGAAACGGCAAGTCGCCTCAGTTTGTAGCCACATGTGCGACCAGTTTTACGGCATGGCGCAGGAACCGGGGGGTGGGTTGTTTGTGCTGCGCGATCCGTTCGGTGCAAAACCCGAAATCCGCGATTTGCTCGGCGGTGCGAAGATCGAAAATGGACGCCTGAAAGGCGAGACGCCCACCGGCGGGCCGCGCCAGCGCTGGCCAAACGTTTACGACGGGAATGTGAAGAGGTCACCGACAGAGGCGCCTACCGAAGGCGGTTCATTTGCCACGCCCGCGCTTTCGTATGATGGGAGAACAGTTGCGTTCGCCTATGTTGAGTGCAAGGGGAGCGGTGAACATTTTTATCACCTCGACCATACCGCCAAGGGGCATTTTACCGAAACCCGCGTTTATCACATTTTCAAAATGGGAACGGATGGGACGGGTTTGACGATGCTAGCTGATGGGACGTGGAACGATTTCTCGCCGTGCTTCACGCCTGCCGGACGAATCGCATTCATTTCCGAACGGCGCGGCGGCTATTTGCGCTGCGGACGGAATTGTCCGACCTACACCCTGCATGACATGGCGGTGGACGGCTCGGGCATCCGGTGCCTGAGCTTTCACGACACCAACGAGTGGGCCCCCACCATTGGCAACGACGGCATGATCCTCTGGACCCGTTGGGATTATGTCGATCGCGACTCAATGGTCGCCCATCATCCTTGGACGACCACGCCCGACGGGCGTAATGCGCGCTCTGTTCATGGCAATTATTCGCCCCGAAGGCAGCGGGCTGATATGGAAACGGATTTTCAGCAAGTGCCGGGTTCGCATAAATTTATGGGAACCGGTGCGCCGCATCATGGCCAGTCGTTCGGGTCGTTGATTCTCATGGACCCAAGGGAACCCGACGACGACCTCATGGCGCCGGTTAAAAGGTTCACGCCGGAAGTCGGTTTTCCGGAAAGCCAGGGCGGTTCACTGAGTTACGGAACGCCGTGGCCCTTGAGTGAGGATTTCACCCTGGCCGCTTACGAGCCGGTGGAGGTGAAAGACGTGGGCCGCCCGTTCATGTTCGGTATCTATCTGGTGGACAGCTTCGGGAACAAGGAACTGATTTATCGTGATCCAGACATCGCCAGTCTGAATCCGATTCCGCTTCGTACGCGAAACGTTCCGCCGGTCGTTCCCGAGCAGGACGCAGGAAAAAAAACCTTGTTGACGTCCGCCCCGTCCGAACCCGCGAATCGTGGCGCGGAGGAGGCGACCGTGGCTGTGAATAACGTCTACGACAGCCTGCGGCCATTCCCTGAAAACACGAAGATCAAGACGCTCCGGATCTGGCAGATTATTCCGCTGCCGATCGGTTGCAATCGCATTTCGCACAACACGGGGATTCAGATTCCCGGGAGCATGTCGATCAACCTCGCTCGGGCGGTGATCGGCGAAGTGCCCGTCGAAGAGGATGGAAGCGCCTATTTTAAGGTGCCGACCCGCAAGCAGATGTTCTTTCAAGCGCTCGACGAGAAAGGCTTGGCGGTACAGTCCATGCGGGCAGGCGTCTATTTCCAGCCGGGCGAAGTCGTCAGTTGCATGGGATGTCACGAACCCAAGAACCGTGCGTACGCAAACGACAGCTCCGCCAAGCCGAAACTTGCGCTCCTGCGCGCACCGTCTGTGCCGAAACCTGACGTGGACGGTTCCAATCCGTGGAGTTATCCGCGCCTAGTCCAGCCGGTCCTCAACCGCAACTGCGTGAGTTGCCACGAAAAGAATAAGGACAAGGCGCCACCGCTCGACGCGGGGCTCGTGAGGCGCAAGGGGACGGCCTATATGGACTGTGCCACCACGTATTACGCCTCGTACCTCAGCCTCGCGCCCAAGTTCGCCTTTACCGACTATGGCGATCTTTTGCGTACTACCCCTGGAAAATTTGGCGCGCGCGCGTCGAAACTTTACGACATGCTTTCCAAAGGCCATCACGACGTGAAACTTTCGTCCGAAGACATGCACCGGATCGTGCTCTGGCTGGACTCGGTTTCACAATTCTATGGTGTCTATGAATGGGAAGGCGGTGAAGCTCAACTTCGGGGAGAGCTGGCAAAGCCGAGTTTGGAATGAGACAATGTCGCGACGCGCATCACCTAGGACGCTGGTTGCAAACATCTGGTGAACAAAATGAAAACAATTAACCTCGCGATACTCACTTTCTTTTCTACGATTCTCTGCGCGTTCAGCGGAGAGATTCCTCAAAACAAACCTGCATTCCATGGGGATACAGCCGGTGTGACGGCGGATGATTTGCGTGAGGGCTTTCAATCGCCCCCGTTGTCGGCACGTCCGGAACTGTTCTGGGACTGGATGCATGACCTCGTGTCCAAGGAAGGCATTACGCATAATCTGGAGGCCATGAAGCGGAACGGCTTTTCCGGTGCGATGATCATGTTGTGCGGCGACGTGGACGCCGGGTTTAATCCCACCCACAAGATGCCCAATCCGGTGAAATGCATGACCCCGGAGTTTTTTGAGCATTGGAAATTCGCCGCTGAGGAGGCGAACCGGTTGGGGCTGACATTGATTTCCCAATGCGGCCCCGGCTGGTGTCACAGCGGCGGACCGTGGATCACGCCGGAGCAGGCGGTGCAGCACCTGGACTACAGCGAAATCAGCGTTACTGGACCGGCGGCGAAATCCAAGTTCCTTCTGCAACAATCTTCATCCGAGTCCAGTTCACTCGGCTATCATGCGGCACTGACGACCCGCGATGAAACGAAATGGGTGCAAGTTGATCTTGGACAGGAATTCCCTATTGAACGGGTTGTTCTTAATCCCCTCGATCACGATAGCAAGAAAGGGTTTGGATTTCCGGTGCGATTCAAAGTGGAAGGTGCGTCCGATCCGTCCTTTTCAACTTCTACGCCGCTGTTGGACCGCACAACCGAGGACGTGCCAAACCCCGGTACGGATGCTGTCATCGCTTCTGGCAAAGGTTGCACGGCGCGATACGTTCGCGTCACGGCCACACGATTGTGGAAGCGACCGAGTGGCGGGCCGGGGCCATATTGTTTCGGACTGAACCAACTGCAGGTCTTCGCTGGCGGACAGAATGTGGCGCTCAATGGTAAAGTTTTGGCAAAGGATTCGGTGGAAGAATGGGGTTGGTCGGCGCGCGGACTGGTGGATGGACGGATCGCGATCGAACGCCGTGGACCTCAGGGCGAACTCATTTTGTTGCCCCCAGGTGGGATGGATTTCACGCATGACGTGGCCATTGTCGCCGTGCCGAAAGGGAAGAAAGAACTTCAGATCGGTGAGATTGTCGAGTTGACCCGCCACATCCAGGGCGAGGTGTTGACATGGGACGTGCCCCAAGGAGAGTGGACCATCCGCCGTTATGGGATGAAAAATGCCAAGGCCTACAATCGCGTGGCGCCGGCGGGCGGCAAGGGTCTCGAATGCGACAAGCTGAGTCGCGAGGCCAACCAGGCGATGTTCGACGGCATGGTCGGGCGTTTTATCAAGGATTCACCTCAACTCGCCGGAAAAACCATCCTGGGCGTGGAGGCGGACAGTTGGGAAGTCGGCCATCCCGAATGGTCGGCGAATTTTCGCAAGGAGTTCCAAGTGCGGCGCGGGTATGATCCTGTGCCGTGGCTGGTCGGCTATAAGGGTGGCCCCACGTTCACTGCGAAAGTTCTGAGTGCTCGTTTTGAATATGATCTGCACCTGACCCAGACGGATCTTTTTGCTGACAACTTTTTCAGTTACCTCACCGATGTCTGCGCCAAGAAAGGCATGGAGTTTATGACCGAGGGCTACTACGGCCCCTTTGATCCAGTGCGTTGCGACGGTCGGACGGCCCGCCCCATGGGCGAGGTCTGGGCCAGTGGCGACTGCATCGAGACCCTCCGCTGGGCCGCCAGTGCCGCCACAACCTACGGACGGAAAATGGTCGGCGCGGAAACGTTCACTGGGCGATGGAGCGACGGGGCGTGGTCCATCGATCCTTACGCGATCAAACGCATCGGCGACTTATCGTTCTGTCACGGGCTCAACAAGATGACGATGCATGGCTCGGCTCTGGAGCCGTGGGGCGACAAGGTGAAGCCAGGCATGGGCCTGGGATTCTGGGGCACGATGTTTAATCCTGGCCAGACCTGGTGGAATCAGGGACGGGCGTGGGTGGATTACATCTCGCGTTGCCAGTTCATGCTGCAACAAGGCCATGCGGTCGCGGACATCCTTATGGTTTTTCCCTCGCTGAATTGGAGAAACACCGTGCCCAGCGGACTGCACAAACTTCACAACTATGATTTCTGTTCGGAGGAGACCTTCTTGCTGGCCGAGTTCAAGGACGGTCGTTTCGTCCTGCCCCATTCCGATGCCGGCTACCGGGTGTTGGTCTTGCCGCGTATTTCTGCCGGGGTGAGTCCCGCGTTGTTGCGCAAAGCCTTGGCCTTGGTCAAGGCGGGTGGGACGGTGATCTGCTCTGATCGACCGACTCGCGCTGCCGGGTTGCAGAATTATCCGGCCAGTGACCGGCAGGTGGAAGCCCTGGCGGCAGAGCTCTGGGGCGCGTGTGACGGCAAGACGGTCAAGGAGAACCGCTGTGGTAAAGGACGGTTATGCTGGATACCCATGGGCAAAGATCAGCCTGATCCAGAGACCACCTGGGTGATGCAAAACCGGCCTGCGCCTCAGTTCTATGGTAATTCCCCCAAAACCATGGAATGGTCTGACGAACTGCTTGGGGTGATGCGCGATTTGCACGTGGTTCCCGATGTTGAGACCCGTACCGTCGGCGGCCCTGCCCAGCTCTGGGGTGGTCTTGAGAACACCCTCTGTGGGTCGCGCTCAAACGAAGCGGCCGTGGCCTGGATCCATCGCCGTGCGGGCGATCGCGAGATTTATTTCATCTCGAGTCAGGTGGCTGCACCGATGAGTGCGGAGCTGACGTTCCGTGTAGGTGATAAGATTCCCGAAATCTGGAATCCAGAGACGGGCAAGGTCACACCGGCATCGGTCTGGCGGAGGGAAGCGGGCCGCACAGTCATGCCGCTTCACTTCACACCGTTCGGTTCGATGTTTGTCGTCTTCTGTTCCGGCAAAGCTGATCCCGTCCAGTCGATCACCCGCGATGGAAAAGCCTGTTCAGCAGAAATGATTTGGCAGCGTGGCGATGCGATCGGAATTGAAACGGACAAGGCGGGCACTTACGAATTGAAGCTCGCTTCTGGCCGCACAGCCAAAGCAGAGGTGCGCGACGTGCCCTCACCGATAGCTTTCAATGGCCCGTGGCAGGTGAAGTTCCCTGCAGGTTGGGGCGCACCCGCCGAGGCTCAGATGGAAGCGGGCTCCTGGACAGCAAACACGGATGCAGGGATTCGCTACTTCTCCGGGACCGCTACGTATGGACGCGATTTCGACGTTGCGAAGGATCTATTAGACTCCAAACGAATCCACACCCTCGATCTCGGCAAGGTTAAGAATCTGGCTGAGGTGACGATCAACGGTAAGCAGGCAGGGATCCTGTGGAAGCCGCCGTTCCGCGTGGATGTCACCGACTTGCTCAAGCCAGGGCGCAATCAGCTGGAGATCAAAGTCACTAACCTCTGGGTGAACCGGATGGTGGGCGACGAGCAGCAGCCGGATGACTGCGAATGGATGGCACCGCGCCGCCAGTGCAACGATCCAGCAGGGCAGGGGATCAAATATATTCCGGACTGGGTGTGGACCGGCGAGCAGCGTCCGCAGAAGGGCCGCTACACCTTTACGACCTGGAAGTTTTACAACCGCGACACACCGCTTCTGGAATCGGGTCTGCTCGGTCCTGTGACCTTACAAACAACGGTATCGATTTCTGCCAAGTGAAATAAAAAATCAGGAGTAATCTATGTTGAAGATGCTAACCACGCTGGCTTTTGTCTTGATGGCTTTAGCCTTTAAGCCAAGCCAGTTGATGGCCGAATCCACGACGGATCCGACAAACTTGCGCTGTGAATTTCGCGTAACCCCGGTCGGCATTGATGTCGCCCAACCACGGTTTTCGTGGAAATTCAAGGACAGCAAGATTCGTGGGCAAAGTCAAAGCGCATATCAGATCTTGCTCGCGAGCTCGGAAGCGCTGCTGAATAAGGATAAAGGCGACCTGTGGGACAGCGGCAAGGTGGTATCGGATCAGAGCATTTCCGTGCGCTATGCCGGGGCGACGCTCGCTTCCGAAAGCTGCTATTGGTGGAAGGTCCGTGTTTATGACAATAGCGGACAACCATCGGCGTGGAGCGGCGCGGCGATGTTTATGACTGGCAAAATGCGGGCAGATGACTGGCGCGGAAAATGGATTGGAGCCGATCTGGCACCGCGGGAGACGAGGGTGTCGTTGGGCTTCGCGGTAGAGGGAAAGCGCGCGGACGAGGAGCAATGGGTTCAGGTGGATCTCGGGAAACCACAGCGCATCGACCGGATCGTGCTGCATCCTATGCGCCATAATGATCCTGCAGCGGGCGGATGGGTCAAAGGTTACGCGTTTCCCCTCCGGTTTCGCATCGAGGTTTCGGATGATGCGAAGTTCGCCAAGGCGGAGATGGTGGCGGATTGCACCGCGCAGGATTATGCGAACCCGGGCTGGGCTCAGGTGGTGTTCGAGGCACAGGGCCGGACTGCCCGTTATGTGCGGCTCACGGTTGCCAAAATGTGGGCGCGGGGTCCGGGCCGAGGGGTTGCATTTGCATTGGGGGAATTTCAGGTTTTCTCGGGAGCCAATAACATCGCCGCAGGCTCATCTGTGGATGCCAGCGCCAGCGTGGAGGGTTTTGGGTGGTCAAAGACACAACTCACGGATGGCCTCGCGCTCTGCCCTTCGGTTGGTGATTCAAATCAAGACAAGCCTGCACACAAACACGGAGCGATTTATCTTCGGAAGGATTTTGAACTCTCCAAGCCCGCGGTTCGCGCCGTAGTCTCCTTTTCCGGACTTGGGTTTTCCGAACTGGCCATCGACGGCCGCAAGGTCGGTGATTATGTCATCGGCCCCGGATTCACCGATTATGACCACCGGGTCCAGTATTTGACGTTTGATGTCTCCGACCGTCTCAAGACGGCGGGATCCAAGCGACTGGATGTGATCCTTACGGACGGCTGGTATGCTTTAAAGAAAGATCCATGGGTTCATAAGCTCGAAACAAAACCGTATGTCGATCTGCCGAAACTGATCCTTGATCTCAGGCTGATCCATGCCGACGGCACTGAGACGATCGTTCGCTCCGACGAGTCGTGGCGATGGTCCACCGGCGAAATCACCCGGAACTGGATCGCGGGCGAGGATGTCGATTTACGTTTGGCGGGCGAAAACAACAGGACGTGGAAACCGGTCGTCCCGGTCAGCGCCCCCCGGGGACAGTTGCAGCACCAGAAAGAGCCGTTTAACCGAATCGTCGAGAAGGTTAAGCCGGTTAACATAAAATATGATCCGGTGACCAAAGTCTGTGTCTGGGATCTTGGACGCACGATCAATGGCTGGGTCCGTTTCAAAGCGAAGGGCGAGACGGGGACGCAACTAAAGATCACGACCATTCCAGCCGTACCCGGGGGGGATGGCGCACCAAGACCCCAAAATTGGACGAGTTTCTTCACGCTCGCCGGCACGGGTGCACCAGAGTTGTATGAACCTAAATTCTTCCACGCTGGAATGCGCAAGGTGGAAGTCAGCGGCCTTAATTCGGAGCCGGCCCTTTCAGACCTACTGGGCTGCCAAGTCTCCTCGATGGAGACTCCGAGCAGTGGATTCAGTTGCTCAGACGAGACCACCACGGCTTTGCATGATATGGTGCGTCGGACCGTCGTGAGCTATACCACGTTCCTTCCAAACGACCCGATGCGGGAGTGGAAGGCGTGGACCCAGGACATCCAGTCGATGTTTGGCTCGGCGTTCTATCTCTTCGATGAGTCGCAGGTGATGTATGAACGTTGGGAGCATGACATGATCGACAGCCAACGAGCGGATGGAAATATCGCCAATGTCGCCCCCGGCCCCGTCTTCGATTTTTATAACAGCCCGTGGTGGGGCGGCTGCGGGGTCTGGTTGCCGCAGGAATGGTATCTGGCCTATGGCGACGCGACCTTGCTCAAAGAAAACTATGCGGCGATGAAACGCTACGTGGATTTCCTTGAGTCTGAAGCAGTCAAAAGCGGTGGTTTGCAGAAGTGGGGTTTGCCCGACTGGATTGCGGTCGAAGAGACGCCTATCGGCCTGATCAACACCCCTGCGCATTATCATTACGCTCAGGTTGTCAGTAAGACCGCCGGGATGCTTGGGCTGGCGACCGATGCGGAAAAATATGCAGCGAAGGCCAAGCAGATAAAAGAAACGATTAATCAACAATTCCTTGATCCAGCTACAGGTATCTATGGGCAAAAAGGCTGGAAGTTGCGCAAGGGGAACGGCGATGTTCCGGGCGGTCTCAACCGGCTGCATTCCTTATGGTGGACTGGGGATCGTCCCTGCACCCAGGCCGGACAAGTTTTGCCGTTGGCCTTGGGGATTGTGCCGGAATCGGCCCGTCCGGCAGTGGAGAATGCATTGCTCCGCGAGATCCATGCGCACAAAGACCGGCTCAGCACAGGTTTTGTCAGCACGCCCTATCTGCTGGATATACTCATGGATCTGGATGCGGAAACCTGCTGGCGGATGACTACCACGCACGAATTTCCCTCCTGGTATTCCATGACGATTGGCAGTGGCAACGATTTGATGAAAGAGACGTGGGCGGGCGGGGCCGCGATCATGCCGTCTCTCGGTGGTAATTTCGCCCGCTGGTGTTACCGCGGGCTTGGCGGAATACGTCCCGATGAATCTGCGCCCGGTTTCAAACGGATCATTATCAAACCCGCCGTCGTCACTGGGCTGACCTGGGTGGAGTCGCATTACGATTCACCCTATGGCCGCATCGTCAGCAACTGGAAACGGACGGGCGGTCAACTGACACTGGACATCACTATCCCGGTCAACACCACGGCCCTTGTCTACATCCCGACGAAGGATATTGGGTCCGTCACGGAATCAGGCAAATCCGCCGACAAATTCCAGTCGGTGAAATTCTTGCGGATAGAGGGCAAGGCGGCAGTATACGAGACTGGTTCCGGCCACTATGAATTTAAAACAACAAACACTTTGTGAATAAACTAGATATGGAGGTAGCATGAGATACATCATTTCTTTTACAGCCCTATTGCTTCCAGCGCTTACAATATCATCCTTGGTTTATGGGACTGAAGGAGCGAGGCCGGCAGAACTGCGTTGCGAGTCTAAAATCGATCCAGCGGGAATTGATGAGGCGACACCCCGCTTGAGCTGGCGCATGGAAGCAGCCAATCTTGGAGCGGCGCAAACCGCTTATCAAATCCAGGTTGGCTCGAACCGTGAGCGGCTGGCGCAAGGCCAAGCCGATCTATGGGATAGCGGGAAAGTCACGTCCGATGCCATGCATGTGGAGCTTCCCGGGAAAGTATCCTTGGCTTCCGAACATCGTTATTGGTGGCGGGTACGCCTTTGGGATGAGAAGGGGAATGAGTGGCCCGCGTCGGATGCGGCAACATTTCTGACCGGAAAAATGAAACCGGACGATTGGAAGGGCGGATGGATTGCGCCGGATCTTTTTGTGGAACCGCAACCAGGAATCGGCAAGGCGGAGGGATATTTATACAAGTGCAAAAATCAGAATGAATCCGGCTCGGTGACGATCGATTTGGGTCAGGCCCGTTCCGTCGAGACGATTGTGGTGCATCCGAAACGCTTCAAGACATGGAGCCTGACCGAGTGGAAGGATGGGTGGATGTTTCCGTTGCGTTATAAGATCGAGATTTCCGACACCGAGCGTTTTGAGTCGGCGGAAACGGTGTATGCGACCGGGGACAAGGATGCTCCGAACCCTGGGTGGCAGCAGTGTGTCTTTCCCGTGCAGCACAAGACCGCCCGTTTTGTGAGGTTTACTTTTGAGAAACTCCCGGCGCGCTGGTCCGGAGCGCCACTGTATGGTGCATTGGGCGAAATCGAGGTATTCTCCGGGCAAAAAAATGTGGCTCTGGGGGCTCCGGTGAAAGCGACTGGAGGCCTGCCCCTTTTAAGCAACAGCACGATCGAAGGCAAAGGATGGGCGGCGGGTCTGCTCACGGATGGTAAAGCGCTTGCGCCGAAAGCGGAAGAGAAAAGTCTTGTGGAGGCCCGTCGTCATGAGCATGGAGCCATTTACCTCCGAAAAGCATTTTCAGTCGAAAAACCGGTATCACGCGCGGTGCTTTCCTTTAGTGGGCTTGGCTATAGTGAGTGTTGGATCAACCAAGTCAAAGTGGGAGACTACCTGGTAGGCCCAGGATGGACCCAATACAATAAGCGGACTCCTTACCTGACCTTTGATGTCACGGAGCGGTTCAAGTCCATGGGCAAGCATTCACTTGATGTGATTCTCGCCGATGGATGGTATGCGCTGGATGGAGATCCTTATGGGGGCTTCGAGTATCTCACCCAGATTTACATGGATATTCCCAAGCTCCGTTTGAACCTGCGGCTGATTCATCCCGATCAAACGGAGACCTGGATCGTTTCGGATAAGAGCTGGAGCTGGTCTCGAGGGGAGATCGTTCGCAGTACAATTGTTTCCGAAGATATCGACCTTCGAAAGGTGACCCAACGCGAATGGAAACCGGTGGTGGATGTCGCCGCTCCGGCCGGACGTTTGGAACACCAAAAGGAAGAATTCAATCGCGTGATCGAACGCGTTAAACCGGTATCTGTCCAATACGACAAAAAAACCCAGAGGGCAGTTTATGATTTCGGGAGAGAGCTGAACGGTCTTCTTGAATTTAAAACCATCGGGAAACCAGGACAGCCGATCAGTATTACCTCACGCCCCAAAGATAAAACCAATTCAAGAGTCAGCAAGTTCTGGCTGGCAGGAACAGGGGAAAAGGAAGTTTATGCTCCGCGCTTTTTTTATACAGCGGCGTCTGACGTCGTCGTCAGTGGTGTAACCGCGCAACCCGAGCTGGATGATTTGGTCATGCGCAATCTGACCTCCCAGGCCACACCGGTTGGTGACTTTAAGTGCTCTGACGAGTATTTGATATGGTTGCACGATGCGGTCCGGCGAACGATGGTTAATTATACCACCTTTCTTCCGAACGATCCCACCCGGGAATACAAAGCCTGGGTCCAGGATTGCCAGTCCACGTTCCGATCCTTTGTTTATCAATTCCAGGAGTCCAAGCCGATGTTCGCTCGTTGGGTAGATGCGATGATGGACACCCAGAAGGAAGACGGGAATGTCGCCGAAGTTGCGCCCGGGGCTAAGTTTAACGACTACAACAGTCCTTGGTGGGGTGGGATGTCGATCTGGATGCCTTGGCAGTATCGACTCTATACGGGCGACGACCGTTTGATTCGGGCTCACTACCCGGCGATGAAGCGGTATCTGGAGTTTTTGCAAAAGATGGCGGAGCAAAGTGGTGGCCTCCAAGACTGGGGACTTCTGGATTGGTATCCAGTGGAAGAAACTCCACGCGAATTGATCAATACGCCAGCGCACTATGAATATGCGAATATCATGGCTTCCTGTGCGGAGTTGCTGGGAAAGCGTGAGGATGCGCAGCGCTTTCGTGAGATGGCTCGGGACGTGCGGAAAAAATTCAACGATCATTTTCTCGACTCCACGACAGGAATTTACGGCAAGCCTGACTGGAAAGTGAAGCACGGCAATTGGAGAGTTCCGGTAGCCTTTGACGTATTGCATCATGAATGGTGGAAGGGGAACCGGCCGTGTACGCAGGCTGGGCAGATCATGGCCCTTGCGCTGGGGTTGGTACCCGAGGATTCGACGGTGAAAGCCAAGGTCACGGAAGCGTTGTTCCAGGAAATTGCGGCCCACAAGGATCACCTCAGCACGGGATTTGTGAGCACCCCGTATCTATTGGATCAACTGACTGATCTCGATCCGGAACTTTGCCTCAAGGTGATAACGCAGAAAGATTTTCCATCCTGGTTCTCCATGACCAAGGGCGCCGGAAATGATCTGCTCATGGAAAACTGGTCGGGAGGACAGGCGATGATGCCCGTCTTGGGAGGCTCCCTTGGACACTGGTTTTATGCTGGGTTGGCGGGCATCCGACCGGATCCGAGTGGGCCTGGGTTTAAAAGGATCCTGATCAAACCCGCGATTGTCAGCGGACTCGAATGGGTCGAATGTTCCTATCAATCACCCTTCGGCAAGATCATCAGCAACTGGCGCAGACAAGAGGGGAAACTGGTCATGGATGTTACCATCCCGCCCAACACTTCCGCTCGCGTAGTGGTTCCCGCCAAATCAAAGCCGGTCATCATGGAAAGTGGACGTCCTTTGTCCATCGAATCTTCAGTGAAATGCGTCCAAGAATCTGAGAAATCAACCACGTGGAGTGTTCCATCAGGACATTTTGTTTTCACGGTTGATAGCAAAAAATGAAATACCTGAAGCAGATCAACGTCAATACAAAATAAATTTAGCATCCGAAAAACGCGAACCACGCGAATGGAATAATGGAATGGTGGAATTTTGGAAGAAGACCCTATCGGGAGGGCGGTCGGATCGACCGCCGGACGGCGATCCGCCGTCCCTCCCAATTTTCAATAAGGCAATTACGCAATAAGGACTCGTTACGTATCCGTAACCATTCGGCGAATGCCGAAAGCGAAGCGTTAATAAGGCAATAAAGAAATTCTTTGGTTGCACAAAATAGCAATAAAAATGCACGTTACTGCATTCCCAAAAGGGATGAAGTAGAATATCATGTCACCATTACATGAGGAATAGCCGTGTGAGCGTCGGGGCGCGTACACTGTGCATACAAAGGGGAACGAATGAAAAGAATCAGTGCTGTGATGAATGTTGTCGTCGGGGTCGGAATGTTCATGCTTGCCTCAGCCGGGTTAGTCCGCGCTGCGGAGCTCAAGGGCGTGGGGCTGAACACACCTCCGCAACTCAAGCTGCCGGGCATATTTTGTGATCATGTTGTGTTGCAACGCGACAAGCCCATTCGTATTTGGGGTTGGGCATCTGCTGGCGAAACGGTCATTGTCGAATTTTCCGGTCAGACAAAAAAAACAAAGACGGATACTCAGGGAAAGTGGCAGGTGCAACTGGCGCCCCTTTCAGCCTCTGCCGAGGGAAAGACACTGCTGGTTCGATCCGGCGGTGTTGAGAAAAAAATCACAGATGTAGTTGTGGGAGAGGTCTGGTTTTGCTCAGGACAATCCAATATGGAGTTGTCCCTTGGGCGATACACAGTCGAGGAACAAAAAGAGTTGGAAAATCAACAACTCAGGTTTTTTACATTTGGCAGACAAGAGGACCCAAAGCCCCGGGACGATATACAGAACGGCCGATGGCTCATTGTAGGTCCGCAAACCGTAGGACACGTCTATGCGACGGCGTATTACTTCGCGAAAATGGTGCAAAAGGAACTGGGTGTTCCCGTAGCGTTTATCCAAGGGGCTATTGGAGGAACGCCGATTCAGGCATGGATGGCCCGTGAAGCGTTTGCTTCCGAACCGGAGTTAGACCAGATCGCCGAGACCGGGCTGAAATTAAATAGCGAAGGTGAAATCAAGAATAAAGAATATCTGGCGCAAGGAGGAGATCCCAAAAAACTGCCTTGGCCGCTGTGGCGGGTTTACGCAACCCCCTCGAGACTTTACAACGGAATGGTTCATCCGTTTACCCCTTTCACTATTCGCGGGTTTTTGTGGTATCAAGCCGAAGACAATTTAGGTAACCCGCAAGCTTATGGAAAATTATTTCCGGCCCATATCAAAGGTTGGCGTTCTGCCTGGGGCCAGGAGGATCTTCCGTTTTATTATTGCCAGTTGCCAGGGGTGGTCGTCAAAGGGGGGCCAACCCCGGAAGGGAACGTGGCTCTGATGCGTCTCATTCAGGCTCAGGCTCAAGCATTGCCCAAGACTGGTATGGCCGTGATTTACGACACCGCTGAGGCAGACAATAATCATCCCGAAAATAAACGTCCCCATGGTGAGCGACTGGCTCGCCTTGCGCTGGCCAGGGAATACGGGAGAGTGATTGTTTGTTCCGGTCCGGTGTATAGTTCTTCGAAGGTTGAAGGGAACCATATTCGCGTCAGCTTCTCGAGTATAGGATCGGGGCTGGAAGCCAAGGAGCTCCCCAAGGAATACCGTCCGTCTACTAGAAAGCCCGAAATCAAGCCGGTGACTCGCACCAATCCCGGAAGCCAACTCGAAGGGTTTCAAATTCAAAATGAAAAGGGGGAATGGATCTGGAGCGAGGCGCACATTGATGGAAACGATGTCGTGGTTGCACTCAAAGAAGTTACCCAGGTGAAGGCCATCCGTTACGCCTGCATCGACTTTGGATTTTTTAATCTGTTCAACAAAGAAGGCTTGCCAGCAGCGCCATTTGAATCACCTGTAAAATATGGATACATTGCAGCCAGTCTAACGGCAGATCCTCCTGAACCCGCGCGCCTGCGCGCCATGCCACGACCGGCGGATCTGCCGCTGGAGCCCGGGCCGTTCAAGGGGAACTGGGATTCTATCGCCGCACAGTTTGTTTGTCCCGAGTGGTTTTTCGATGCCAAGTTCGGCATCTGGGCTCATTGGAGCGCCGACTCAGCGGGCGAAGCGGGGGATTGGTATCACCAACGACTCTACTGCGAAGGCACCGCAAATTATAAAAGTCATTTGGAAAAGTTTGGTCATCCCTCCAAAGTCGGGTATAAGGATGTCGTTCAAACGTGGAAGGCGGAGAAGTTTGATCCCGATGCCTTGATGGCGTTTTTCAAGGAGAACGGCGCCCGATTTTTCTTCACCATCGGGGTGCACATGAACAACTTTGACAACTGGAATAGCAAGTACCACCGCTGGAATGCCGTGAACATGGGGCCGCATAAGGACATCGTGGGGCTCTGGCAGGCTGCGGCCAAGAAAGCGGGAATGCCCTTCGGGATCACCGAGCATCTCGCCAGCAGCTACCGGACGACACAGAGCAACAAGGGATGCGACACGAATGGGCCGTATGCTGGCATTCCTTACGACGGCAACGACCCGGCAAATGTAGATTTGTATCATCCCAAGTATCGGGACGGGAAATGGCAGTTTACCTGCGACGATGTGCCGGATTGGTGGAAGCAATCGTGGTATCGCCGGATGCATGACCTCGTGACGACCTATCAGCCGGACATGATGGACACTGACGACTTCGGCTTGCCCTTCCCGGAATACTCCATTCCGCTGGTGGCGCATTACTACAACCTCAAGGCCAAGGACAAGAGCCGCCCACGGGATGGGCTGTGGACGTGCCGCAAGGCTTCCTCGGGCAAGGGCACCGTCTTGATGACCGAGTTCGGGTTCCCGTCCGTCATCCGTCGCTATGCATGGATCCGAGCTGAGTGTCTTTCCCAGTGGGCATATAACAAGTCGGATGATCGCGACCGGTCAGGAGACTGCCAGATTGCCACCTTGATTGAGATAGTGAGTAAAGGAGGCAACTTCCTGCTGTCCCCCGCGATCAAGCCCGACGGCACGATTGTTCCGCTCCATGTCAAGGCGGTTGAAGGACTGGGGGCATGGCTGCGCGTGAATGGCGAAGCGATTTATGGTACGCGGCCCTGGCAGATCTTCGGGGAAGGCCCGACGGATCTGAGCCGGAGGGAAATCGGCGAGACGTTGTGGAAACCTGGCTTTCGCATGAAGGACGACGATATTCGCTTCACATCCAAAGGGGAGACGCTCTATGTCCTTTGCATGGGTGGCCCGCAGCAGAGCGTACTCGTCAAATCATTGGGGACCGCCGCCCGTCTGGTAGACGGCAAGCCTTCCGAAATCCGCTTGCTCGGTTACGAGGGTAAGGTGGAGTGGAAGCAGGATAGCTCAGGTTTGAATATCACGATTCCCGCCGAATGGAGTGGGCGCACGATGATGGTCTTTGCGGTCAAGGGATTTGCTCCGTGGGACGGAGATGTCCGTCCTGATCCGAACGATGTCCTGGTGCTTGGAGCCAATGAGGCCAAGCAACACGGCATCCACTTGAATGATCGCGACAGTCGCGAGAACCGGATATGGATCGAAAATTGGAGAGATTCAACGGAATGGCTGTCATGGGATAAAGTGCGCTTCTTTACTCCAGGCGAATATGAAGTGAGCATCGACGGCGGCGGTATGCGCGCCGATGTTCCCTATCGGCTGCAAATCGGTGATAAGGAATTGATCGGCAAGGCACCCTCAGCCGGCGGCTGGGCCAACGGAGTGGTTTTCCCGGCGGGCAAAGTCACCATCCAAAAAGCGGGTGTCTATCCCGTGGCGCTGCGCGCAGGTGCGACGGAGAACTGGGGCGGGTTACAACTCTTTAATATTACGCTGAAACGCGTTAAATAATACCACTGCTGAAAAGTATTTAGACCATAAGAAGGGCACCTGACACAAGGGGCACGCGTCTGTCCGCCTACGCCTGTGTAATGGCGGTAAGCCTGGGCGCATAGGCGTCCTCGCCTGTGCAATGGTGGCAAACCTGGGCGCATAGGCGTCCTCGCCTGTGCAATGGCGGTCCGGCAGCTGCCGGACCTTAATTTGCGGCGTGTACAGGCGGGGACCCACCTGCGCTAA
>SESF01006488.1_pt1 | contig 32158 bp, 24 predicted proteins | sample 3171521 | NCBI WGS metagenome assembly SESF01 (sample SAMN10866945, study PRJNA518727) | freshwater metagenome | biome: subpolar coniferous forest; feature: holomictic lake; material: water; isolation source: holomictic Lake 227, 6 m and 8 m depth | place: Canada: near Kenora, Ontario | collected...
ACCCGATAGGCATGCTTTGTTTTAAAGAGATGGAAACTGTGCGAAGTCTGGAAGTCAGGCTTGTCGATATTGATGGAGAGAGGCGTACGGTTCAGTTGTCGATGTCGCGCTTGTTTTGGGAAGGTTTGCCAGTTATTAATATTGTTTTTACCGATATTACGGTCTTAAAGATAAAAGAACATGAGCTGTTCATTCTCTCAACAACAGACAGCCTGACAGGGGCCTATAATCGTCGGTATTTCATGGATACCGTTGAACGAGAATTCAGGCTGTACCAGCGTCACCATGTTCCTTTGTCACTTATGGTGCTTGACATCGACTTTTTCAAGCATGTCAACGATGCTTTTGGTCATGCAGTCGGGGATCGGGCGATTAAGGCGCTTGTCGACGCTTGTAACGCCGGTTTGCGGCGGGAGGATGTGCTGGGTCGAATGGGCGGCGAAGAGTTCGCGGTGATGTTGCCGCTCACCGGGTTGGAGGGGGCGATGGCCATGGCGGAACGGTTGCGGCTCCGAATTGAGTCGATTGTGCTTCAGTCCGATACGGGCGAACCGGTTCGCTTTACCGTCAGCATTGGGGTCAGCCGCGCGCTTGCGAGCGACCTCGACATCGATGCGGCGTTGGTTCGAGCCGATCGTGCGCTGTACGAGGCCAAGGCCGCCGGGAGAAACCGGGTGGCGGTTGCTTCTTGATGCCTTGGTTCAGGTTTTAGGGGGGGGGGGCGGCAAAATCGGTATGATTCGGTTCAGGTGCATGGCGATCAATCGTTTCCCGATGGTTCGTTCGTCGATTCTCATGCCGACCCGCTTGCCGCTCATATTGGCGACACTGCCGATTAACAATAAGATTCCGATTCCGGTTTCATCGATCATCAGGATGTTGGTCAGGTCGAGAATAATGGATTGCTCCGGAACTTGAGCAATGGTCTCGGGGAGGTCCTTGATAAGATTACGGTCATCGTTGAGGAAAAAGCCGAATAAATAGATCGTAACAACGTTGTCCTTGCTTTCTTTGCTAATTGACAAGAAATTGCCCCGGACGGCATTGTCCGGCATCTCGCCGATTTGAAATGTTTGCTGGATCGGGTTGGTTTTGCCCGAGCGGAACAGCCGGTCAACTTTTGCTGAAATGGTTGAAAAATTGATCGGTTTTAGAATGAATTCGTCAACTTTCAGGGACTCTTTTTGAATATCCGCCAGGGTCTCTTTGTCGGCATTGGCGGTCATCATGATTACAGTGGTCCAGTCAAGAATAGAACCGCATTTGCATCGGCGTAAAAATTCCGGTCCTGAAAGTTCAGGCATTAAATTATCAAGAAAAATCAGGTCGTATTGTTGGCGTATTAACAGCTTCAACCCTTCAAATCCGTCAGCTGCCTGATCTATATTGTTAAAGCCGAGCTTTTTCAGCATCGCTTCCAGAAGAAGTCGATCCGCCGCGCAATCATCAACGATCAGAATATGGAAAGCGCGCATTCACCGCCTGCAAAAAACAAAGCCTATTCTCCTTGTAGTCCATTAAAGGCAATAAAGCTAAAAATCAAGATAAAGTTTCCGCATAAGACTCAGCACTACCGGGCCCACACCTCAACACTCCGGCTGCGGTCGCGGGCATCGGGAGCGTCGGGGCAGCGGGCGGTTAACGGGCCGAAGCCGGCGGTTGCGGCGACCTTCAGACCGCTGCGGCTGAGCCGGGCGGCAATTTCCTTGGCTCGCTTATCGGACAGGGCGGCGCCGGTCTGTATGATGCCGGTCGGTCCGGAGAACCCGAGCACCAGCAATTGCCGGCCCTGACCGGCAGGGCTTTTCATGTATGAAATCAGGCGCCGAATTTCGTCGTCAGCGGTTCCGGTCGGGGTAATGCTGCCCTCATCAAAGCGAAAGGTCAGCGATAGCCGGCCGGCACCTTCGGTAATCTTGAGAAAGGCGCGGGCAAGGCTAAGATCAATCGTACTGTCGTCGATCAAGACTTGGCGTCGGCTACGGCGGGTTGCGCCATTGTCGTTCTCAATTTCCAAATTAACGAAGCCGGCGGCGGCAATGGCGCTTTGGCCGGCAGAACCGGCGGCAAAGTTCATGAATTGGTCGATCACCGGCGGTCGCGGCTGCGGTTTGCCATAAAGATACAGGGCGCGGCTCAGCGGATAGTCCCCGGCTTTGATTGAAAACGGCGTCGGTGCAACGATTCCGGAGCAGCTTCGAATATCGAGCGCTCGCGCCTGATCGATAAAGGCCAAGCTGACCAGGGCGATTGTTCCCGGTTCCGCCGCCACGCGGGCCGCAATCTCCTGGCTTGACTCGAAACGTTCGGCGGTTGGGCTGATCCGGCGGCCGGACATCGCTTGGGCCTGAAAGATTTCGGGCAGGGCGGATCTTTCGTCGGGCAAGCGTAACGCAATCGGGCCGGGCGTGCCGCCGACGGCACCCCAATCGGTAATTTCGCCCGAAAAAATTGCGGCGAGTTGGGCCAGTGTCAGGGCGCGCACCGGGTTACCGGGATGAACGACGGCCGCGATGCCGTCAAGCGCGGTCAATTGCTCGGAAACCGAGCCGGAGCGGCGCAACGCTGCGCTTTCGCTCTCGCGGATCCGGCGGGACGACAGCCCGATATCGGCGGCTCCGGTTTGGAGCGCGGCAAAGGCGGTGGAGGAACCGAAGGCGCGCACCTCGATTTCATGCGGCAGATCGGCGTCGCCGCCGGCGACGATCAGGGTTTTCTCAAGCGGCTGACTGCCGGCCAGCCAGGGTGCCGCCCCGGCCCCGTGACCGGCCAGAAAGCGCTCGATCAGCGCGGGCACCAGCCGCTCGCCCATCGGGTTGGAGCCGTGCAGCCGCAACACGCCCGGTACGGCTCCGGTGTCGCGGCGGACAAGATCGCTGCGCTTCAGCGTGATGACCGGGCCGAGGTCAAGCCGGACGGTCACGGTATCGCCGCCGGTTTCGCCAAGGGTGCCCATCAGCACGCTGCCGTCGCCCAGTTCGATCCGCTCGGCCCGGGCCGGGCCGGACAGCACCGGCAGCAGGATCAGAACCGGCAGAAGCAGGCGTGCGATCATGGCGGGGTACCTTCTCGAGGAGCGGCATCCGGGCAACCGGCGGCGCGGCGCTCGGCTGCCAGTCGTTGAGCCGCCCAGGTCGGTAAAGTCGTGCTGCGGGCACGGTCGAACGCGGTGCAGGCGGCGTCCCGGCGGCCCAGTCTATTTTCAGCAATGCCGAGCATCACAAGAGCCGGGGCGGCTTGAGTTGAGGCGGAATAGCGTTCGGTCAGCCGCCGGAAGCTGTCGCGCGCCCGCTCGGTTTCCCCCAGAGTCATCCGGGCCTCGCCCAAGCGGTAAAGCGCGGTTGACGCCTCGGCATCCTCCGGCCAAGTCGCCGCATAGGCTTCGAACGCCGTGGCGGCCGCACTCAGATTGGATTGTCGGAACAGCGCCAACGCTGAAGCAAACTCCTTGCCGCGGTCGCCCTCCGTCACCCGCGGCGGCTCGGGTTTGATCATAACCGGAGTCGGAGTCGGGGACGGCGGTTCGATTTTGGCCGGCGGGGGCTTGACCTTGGCCGGTGGGGGCTCAGGTTCGGCAAGCGACGGGACCGGTGTCAAAAACACCGGTTTGCGCAGCGGCATAAAAGGTGGCTCGTCAAGCTCGGCCGACACTTCAGCCGGCGTCTTGACCGCTAATACGGGTGGTACGGGCTTGATCGGTGCCGGCTCGGGCGGCGGCGGAGTGCCGGGAAGCTCGGGCTTGCGTCCGGGTTGAGGCGCGGAGTCGTCGAACTCCTCACTTACAACCGGCACGGGCACGACCGGGGCGGGCGGCGGTGGTGGGGGCGGTGGCGGCGGCGGTTCGATCACAACCGGAGGCGCGATCGGCGCCGAGGCGGGAACCGGAGTTGGAGCGGGAACGGGAGCCGGGGCGGGCGACTCAGGCACCGGAGCGGCCGGCTCGACGACGGGCGAAGGCGGTGGGGGCGGCAAAACCGGCTCACCGACCGCGACCGAAATCGGCGGTGGTGTCGGCTGTATCAGAGGCGGCGGTTGCACCGGCGGGTGGGCTCGGAACAGGGTTGCGGTGCTTGCTGCAAGTACCCCCGCCACCAGGATAATCAACGCGCCGACTCGGAGACCGGCTTTGCGGGCCGGCGGTGCGGATACTTGCGCGGGAAGCGGTGACGCCGCCGCAATCGGCGGTTCAGGTGACGCCGCCGCAATCGGCGGCGCGGGCGGTTTGGCCGCCGGCTTCGGTGCCGGGGCTCTGGCGACCCGTTCAATCAAGCGCTGGAGCGGCGCGGTCGAGGGCTCTGCCTCTTCATCGATCGGTTGTTCCGGGTCGAAGTCCGGGGTGGCAAGGCTGGCATGCCACAGCGGGTTGATGACACCGGAGGTATCGTTCGCGGCCATCGCCGCCGTGTTCCAGCGGCGTTCGCCCACGGCGGTGCGAATAGCTTCGACAAAGGCCGCAGCCGAGGCAAAGCGGTCTGCCGGCTTTTTGGCGAGTGCGCGGGCTAACACCGCGTCCAGCGCGGCCGGCACCTCGCGGTTCCGGACAGAAGGCTCAATCGGCTGGTCGTTCAGGATACGCCGAACGATGGTTGCGGTGTAATGACCGGGAAAGGCGCGCTCTCCGGTCAGGCATTCATAAAACACGGCCCCGGCGGCAAACAAGTCGCTGCGCCGCTCGGCCGGTTGTCCCTGTAATTGTTCGGGCGCGACATAGCATGGTGTCCCGAACGGCATGCCATCTTCATCGACAGTCGTTGCTTCAATTCGAGCAATACCGAAATCTGTCAGCTTCACCTTGCCGGTGACACCCAGCAGGATATTCCCCGGCTTGATGTCGCGATGGATGATGCCGCGGCTGTGAGCGTGGTCCAACCCGGCCAGCACCCCGGCGATAACCTGGAGTGCGAAATCGGTCCCGACCCGGTCCTTAAGCTTGAAGTGGCGGGCCAGCGAGCGCCCCGGCACCAGCTCCATGACAATATAGCCGAGCGTGTCCTCGTCATCGGCGGCGGGCATGAGGCAGTGATCATACAGGGCGACGATATTGGGATGGTCGAGCCGGCGGATGGCCTCGACTTCCTTCAGCAGGCGGGCAACCGCCGCCTCGCGCTGTTCAAGCGCAGCGGTTCCGGCAGTCAGCAGCTTGATCGCGACCGGCCGGCGGGTTGCGGTGTCTTTACCACGGCAGACCAGCCCGCTTGCGCCCCGGCCCAGGAGCGAATAGACGCGGTAGGTGCCCAGTTTGCGCCCCTTCGCCTTCCACACCGCCATTGCCTCCCGTCATTTCGTCTTCTACTTTTATTCCTCTTCGGGATTAGTGCAATACTAAGAAATCAGTGCAGGGTGAGCCATAAAAGCGCACCCCCGACCAGAAACGGTCCGAACGGGATCGGTTCGCCGCGGTGTTGCCGCTTTAGCAGGATCAGGCCGATGCCGATGGCGGACCCGGCGGCACAGCCGAGAAACAGCGCTTCCGGCAAGCCGGCCCAGCCGACCCAGGCGCCGAGGCCCGCGGCCAGCTTGACATCACCAAGTCCGAGTACGGGACGCCCGGCCACGTATTCACCGACAATGCTGATGGTCAGGAACAGTAAATAGCCGAGGACGGCACCGAAGATCGCCGCGGGTGCTCCGGGACCGAACCCGGCCGCAGCGTTCAACAAACCCACCCACAGCAACGGCAGTGAGAGCGCGTCGGGAACCAGAAACTCGGCAAGGTCGATGGCGGTAATTGCAATCGCGAACCAGGCGAACACGGCTATCATCAACAAATCCGGCCCGATCGGGCGGGTCAGGCACAGTAAGAGCGGTGCCGCAATTCCCAGTGCCTCGATCAGCGGGTAGCGCAGCGAAATCTTTTGCCGGCAGCCGGTGCAACGCCCATGCTGCATTACATAACTGAGCAGCGGGATATTTTCGTGTGCGCGAATCAGATGGCCGCAGTGCGGACAATGCGACGCCGGCAACATCAAATCATAGCGCTCGACCGGCACTTCACCTTCGGTTTCGGCGCGTTTGATCATCTCGGGCAATCGGTGAATCACGACATTAAGAAAACTGCCGACCAGTGCCCCGACCAGAGCCAGCCCGGTTACTTGAAATCCCTGCGGCACTATGCCGATCCAGTCCGGTGTCATTGAGATGAGCCCTTAATCCGCTTTGGCCAGCCGACTGCGGCGCTTCGATGACGGGGTGGTCACGCCCGAGTCGTAAGGGTGGCGGCTGTGCGGGTAACGCCGCAAGATACGGTCAACGTAAGTACGGGTTTCCGAAAATGGCGGCACGGTATTGCCGTGGCGGTTGACCGCGCCTTCGCCGGCATTATAACCGGCCAAGGTCAGGCGCACATCGCCTTCGAAATAAGCCAGCAGCCAGCGCAGATAACTCATGCCGCCGCGCAGGTTATCTTCCGGGTCGAACGGGTCTTCGACTCCGAACCGGGCCGCGGTGTCGGGGATCAACTGCATCAGTCCTTGCGCGTTCTTGTTCGAAATCGAGCGACCATCAAAACCCGACTCGGCCTCGATGACCGCCAGCACGAGTTCCGGGTCAAGGCCGTAACGCGGCGCCATCCCGCGCACCAGGGCCAGAATTTGCGCGGGCGGGGTATGAGCATGCGTGCCGCCGCCGTTGCGTCGGCTCGATGGAAGATAGCGGGCGCCTTCGCCGGGGCGACGCGGCTCACAGGATAGTTGTATCAGGGGCGCCGCCTTCGGCATGAAGCGCACGATGTCGCGCGCTTCGACGCTGCCGCGCCGAGCGGCTTCACGGGTCCAGGCCATGCTAAGACGGATATCGACCGGCACGCCCCAGCCCATCATGAACATGCGCCCGAGTCGAAACGCGGCTCCGGAATGGCCGCTGCGGGCGGCCCGACAGTAATATTGCCGCGCGCGGCGCAAATTAGGCGGCAAGCCCTCTCCGCGCTCCAGGGCTCTGGCAAAAGCGACCTGAGCCGTAACATCACCTTGTTCGGCCAATGGTTCCAGCTTGGCCGGGTCGGGCGCCCCCGCCACCGGCAAAGCCGTAATATCGAACGCCGACACCGGCACCGGGATAGTCGCCAGTATAACGACCATCGCGAATGCCGGAAGTCGGATCAGCAGGGACATTGCGTAGACATTATGAAGAGCATCCGTGAGGCTGCCAAAAGTCGAAGATCAGCAGCCGCCAGTAGTACCCGGGAAGGTAGCCGCTGTGCCGCCGGCACCGGCGGTAGCGGTAATGTAATGAATAATATTAGACTTACCGTCCCACTGAGGAGTGCCTGCCGGCTGCGAAACCGCTGACCAGAAGATCAAGCCGCCCACGTTACCTGCCGCAGCATTGGTGCTATTGACGTTGCTATCGGTTGCAACACCAATCGCGACAAGGCAGAACCCCAACACGGCACCGTTTGCTGCCGTATTCGCCCTTATGCTGTACAGGAATCGAGTGGTCGGGGGTGGCGACCAGTACCCGGCCAATGTGGTGATAAGGCCGGTCGTGGTTGCTGTCGTGGGGGCGGCTGCGACGGCGCCGGAGCCATTGATCGAGGTCGCCGCAGCTGCGACGCTTTGCGTCGAGGCATAGGCCTGAAGCGCTTGATCAAGTGAACCCATGACGGTGATGGCGTCGGTGGTTTCCGCTTTGCGCACGAACCGGTTCAAGGCAGGCAGACCGATACTGGCTAAGATGGCGATGATGGTGACGACCACCATCAGTTCGATCAGGGTGAAGCCGGCCTCACGGTCACGACGCCGCTTCGGGATCAGCGATAGGCTCTTCACATAGTTTGCCATAGTATTCTCCATTACATTCAGCAAGAGCTTACCGCGCTTCAAACCGGCCGGCACCGTACGGCGTGCAATTTTTGGCGAAAATGGCATGCCGATGGCGGTTACGCTCGATTATCGAAAACGACCTCTGAACCGATGATGACACCAACACCGTATCAGATCACTATCCATACCTAATGATGGCTGGGGCTGTCAACTGCGACGAAATTGCCTGTAAAACGGAATAATCTCAGCCGAGCCCGATTGCTTCGGCGGTCAGCGCGCCTTTGAAATTAGCGCCTTCCAGGCGGGCACCTTCAAAATTGGCGCCGGATAAGACGGCATTTTCGAAATTGGCATTGCGCAGATCGGTATTCCGAAAGTCGGCTCCTTCACAGCGGGCACCGATGAAGAAGGCTGCGCGCAGGTCACTCTCACAAAACATGGATACGATTTTCCGACCATTGGTCACGACAATCGGCGAGAGCGTGCTGCCGCGAAAGTCGGCGCCCTCCAGCGCGCAAGCCATGAATTTGACCCCGCGCGCGTCAATTCCCGCCATGGCGGCCCGACTCAGCCGGCAGTCGGTGAAGGCCGCACCGGCCAGGACCGCCCGTTCCAGATTGGCGTTGGTGAGATCGGTCGAGAAAAACTCCGCCGCCGACCAGTTAACACCCACCATTTGAAGGCCGCTAAGGTCGGATACTTTCAAAACCATGCGTTTTCCGCTTTTTGACAGGCTTTCAACCCAAACCTTATGCTGGCCGATTTGTTGTTGCAGGATTTGTTCAACTTGGGTGATTTGGCGTGCGGTTCCCTTGGCGCGGCTGAATTCCGGAGTGTCGGTGTTCACGCCGCGAAGGTTGGCCTCATTAAAGTCGCAGTTGATAAGTTTGGTGCCTTCAAACTTGGCATTGGCGAGGTTTGCGCCCCGCATGGAGGCGTTTTCCAGATTGGCTTTTGATAGATCGGCATTATCAAGTAAAGCCTGAGTAAATAATGCGCCCTGTAGATCGGCACCCCGCAGCACCGCATTACTGAGGTTGACCGTATGGAATGAAGTCGCTCCGCTGTCGGATACTTTGTTTCGGCTGTCTGAACTTCGGTCGTTCGGTCCTTGAATAATGAGCACGCCTTCCCGGCAGTCGGCACCCTCCAGCGACGAGCCGGTCAAATCCGCATTGTCGAATCGGGCTCCCCGTAAATCGCAATTGTCGAATTTCGCATGGCGAAGATTGGCCCCGGTAAAATCCGCGCAATAAAGATTTGCATTGGTAAAATTGGACCCGACCAAGTCGGCACATGAAAAGACGGTGCCCGGTAAATCGGCATCACTCAGGTTCACCGACCCGAGTTTAAGACAACTGAGGTCGCGCCGGGGCAAGCTTAGGCGCCGACCATTCTGCTTTTTTTGGACGAATCGATCGTGGGCTTCCAGCGCGGTCCGGAGATCCTCGGCCGACAAAGCCGGGGTGGCGCCGGGGCTTGAAGGCCGGCTTTGAATGGTCGGGCGGGCCTGACTCGAGGCGGCGCTCCGCGTTACCGAGTCGGGGATGCGCAGGGCTTCGGCAAAGCTGAGGGCGTTGTGCCAGCGGTCCTGTGGCCGCACGGCGAGCGCTTTAAGTAAGGCGCTCTCAGCCGAGGCCGGAAGAAGAACACCGAGATCCGATGGCGGTTTAAGTTCATCCAATTTCAGTCTTTGTGGACTATCCGGCGGCTTCACCGCAGTCAATAAATGATAAAATGTAGCAGCTGCCGAATAAATATCCGTCCATGGCCCAAGTTTAGTAAAATCTTTAATATATTGCTCGCAGGGTGCATATCCGGGCGTTAACAAAATTCCTGATCCGGATGCCCTTAACGAGGTCGCATGCTTGGCGGAACCGAAATCTATCAGTTTAACCAATCCATTGCCGCAAACGAAAATATTACCGGGTGTTACATCGGCATGCAAAATCTTTTCAAGATGAATTTCTGCCAATGACTCTAAAACATCGATGATTATACCCTGTAATTTGTTAAATGGAATTCTATCGCCTGGGTGTTTTTTCTGAAGTTGTCTTAGGGTCAATCCGGAAAGGAAATCCATTATAATATAAGCCGTGTTGTTCTCTTCAAAAAAATCATAAACAGACACAACGCGCGAAATCGGCCTAAGCTGAGCAAGAAGTCGGGCTTCCTCTAAGAACTTGGAGCGCCCGAATTCAAATACACCAGACTTATCATTGTTAATGGACAAAGATATACAGTCACTGTCACGTCCGGCAACACCATTTAAAAAATACTCTTTGACCGCGACCATCGATGCAAGGCGCATGTCATATGCTCGATAAGTTGCACCGAATCCGCCCTGTCCGAGTAAGGTGCCAATAACATAGCGTTGGCTCAAAATAGTGCCTCGCGGCAATATAGAACCCTCTCCGCTTGCGCCGGAGATGCAGGCACACCTGTTTCCATTGCTTCCGGGCAAAAATGGCTGAGAGCAGATGGGGCAGAGTTCCGTGTCCGACATGTCTTAAGCCTCGAATCAGATATCGTTATGAACCTTGACACCATGGATGAAAAGGCGAACAAACCAAGCACCGATGGCAATCCTGTTGCCGTTTAGTCAATCAACCCGGAGTGAGGATGAAATCGCAGCTTTGGTTTAAATATTCCGCTTGCGCAGATCAATACTGTTAGTTATCACTGACCTTAGGATGAAGCCGGTGACCATACATACGCATGCTTGAGTAATAAGAAGCGGATGATCCGGTGGTCGTGACGAAGAAGGTGCCGGGATGCAAACGATGCGAGTGGCTGCGGGCGCGGTGTTAAGAGTAATGCTCCTGATCGGGCTGATGGCGTTGCCGACGGCATCCGGAGCCGCGGAAATTCCGTGGGACAAGGCCAAGACATTTGAAAAGACCGTTCAGGACGAGGATATCACAGTCATCCTGCGCTGGATTCTGGCACAGAATAATCTTCAGGTCACGTTCCGGCCCGGCGTGAAAGGCTCGGTAACCTTTCAATTTAAAGATATGCCCTTACAGGGCGCCTTTAATAAGCTCGTCGCGGACTATGGCCTTGATTATGAATATAACGCCGACATTCATACGGTAACGATCTCGCCGAAAGGCCAGATTAAGGCACAGTTCATTTCCTTAAAATATATCGATAAGGCGCAGATTGAAGAGGCCAGAAAGGCCTTCGGTCTGAACGGGGAAATGGTTTTTCACGGTCATACCGTTCAGTTGCGAGGTGATCCCGATCAGGTCGGCAAGTTGAGCGATATGATCGATTTACTGGAAAAGGCCGAGGGTGAACGGCGCGCCGTCGATGAAAAGCGCCTGAGCGCCGAAGCAAATGCGACCAATACAATGGCGGAGGCCCAGCGTAAGGCGGCGGAAGCGGAAAAGATTGCCGCCGAGGGTCGGCTGCAAGAAGAACGCTTTCAGGCTATGCGTAAGCAGCGCCTCGAAATCGAGCAGATTTCGGTAAAGGTAATCCCGCTTCATTATGCCAGCGTCGGCCCGGTAAAGCTGAAGTTTCAGGGCGAAGATATTACTGTTCCCGGTTTAATTGACTCGCTAAATAATTTGCTTGGGGTCAATTCGTTAGGCGCTTCAGGCTCTTCAAGCAGCGCCAGTTCTTCGGGTAACGCGACGCCAAGTGGCTTTTCACAAAATGGTACCTTGGCCATGCAGTCACCGAATACGTTCAGTTCTTCGCAACAAGCTGGCGGACAGCAGGAACGCAACAATCTTATTGTGGTTCGAGACGAACCTAATGCGTTTAAGGGAACGGTTTCAGCGGATACTCGGACCAATTCTGTCATAGTTCGTGGTACTCCGAAAGAAGTTCAGCAGGTTGAGCAATTGGTTGCCAAGCTTGACAAGGAGACTGCGCAGATTGAAATTGAGATCATGATTGTCTTGACTGAAAAGAAAGCGGCTGAGGAACTGGGCATTACCTGGGGTGGCGAGGGAGTTAACTCCCTGTCAAGAGGCCGTGAATTAGGAGCGGCACTGGGCGGGCCAGTTAATGCTGTGGCAACAACGGGAACTGCGCCGTCATTTGGTGCGTTGGTGGATGGTACTACTGCCACAGCAAGTAGTGCAACTGGGGCTGCCGCGCTGAGTTTGGTGTCGCCGCTGACTTTGCTTCCAACAGCGGCCACCGGTGGAGGCACGGTTGCTAGCTTTCTCTACCGCGGTGGTAGAACTGCGTTGGCGGCTCAGATTAATGCTCTATCAAGGGATAACCGAGCAGAAACACTTACGGCTCCACGAATCGTTACCCTGGATAATCTCACGGCCAAGATCACCCAAGACAAATCAATCTTTTTGAGATCACAGGCTAATACCCCTGGTGCGGTTTCAACGCTTACTCAGGTTCCTGCCGGCTTGACCATGAAAATTACACCTTCTGTGCTTCGCCGCGATGACGTAGGAGAGGACAACCTCGTCCGTTTGATGCTAGAAGCAGAAAATACGACGGCTACGGATACTACTCCATCGGCATCAGCAGGAAAAACAGGTAACCAAATCCAAACTCAGGTAGTTATACCGGACGGCTCCACCTTTGTTTTGGGCGGGATGGTTGATAATCAACGGGCAGAAAATCTTCAAGGCATTCCGCTGTTGCAGGAAATCCCTCTATTTGGAGAGTTGTTTAAGGACCGGAAGTCGAAGAATGATCTTTCACAGACCTTATTCTTCATTACGCCGCGTATAGTTCCGCGCGCGGACCTCTATGTAAAAGATGTGGCACAAAAGCGGTATCTCCAGACATTGCGCAATGACATGGAACATGTCAGCAGTGACATAGAAGAAAAGAGCATGCTTTTGAATTTGGATACAAAGAACCTAGAGGAAGACGAATAGCCGCGCGAGGAGATGGTCATGAGCTTACGCCTGTTTACCTCGCTGAATTGGATGGTCGGAACACTGGCGCTCGGGGGGGCAATTCTGCTTCCCTTCCAGCGGGATATGCAAGTTGCCGCCGCAAAGACGGAAGCAGAGAGTGCAGTTGACCGTATTGTCAAGGCGGAGCGCGGGTTGCTTGATCGTGGTCGGTCTCGTCTTTCCTACTTTCGAGCCAATCAGCAGGAACAGCTACAGCGCGAGTTAAAGCTAAACCCGCCCTTATCGTCTAATAACTTTAGCTATGAGGTTTATGGTGATCGGACAAACCTGCTATTGATCAGGGCCGTAACATCACAAGCCGCTCTGAGTGAAGGGCGGCTGCCGCCTTTGTGCTTTGTGTATAAAGCCGAGCACGCAAATGAGTTGCCACAAGATGACCAGCAAACAGTCGGTGGCGAATGGCTGAAATTATCCGGGCAGAAAGCGGGACTTTTGGCGCTGGTCGTGTATTAAGTCTGCTAATGATTCTCGAGAAATCGGTGATCTGTTTCGTCTAAGGGGGGGGTGGATGCGTAAGTTAGTTAGCTGTTTTGCGGTTGGGTTAGTGCTGGCCGTTTGTGGATGCACCATGCCTCCGGACTCGTTGTCTTCACAGGATATTCAATCAGTTCCTGCACCTCCTGCGTCGGGAAAGTCGGTGCGTGCCTCACTTGAGGCAATGGTGCTTTCCAAGCCGCGCTGGCAGACTGGCGACGAATGGCGCTACAGCGATGGCTATGGTGCGCGTGTCGTTGAGGTCGGGCCTGTTCTGACGCGGTTTCAACGGCTTGATGCTCCCTCTCAATGGTTTGTCAGCAATGGCTTTTTTCGGGAAAAAACGCAATCGGGCGCTGCATTGCGTCAGACTGTATTTCGCTCGGAAAATCCGGACAGGTTCTACACTGCACCCCTTGGTCAGCCCGTAGTTTTTGTTCGTGAGTATCTGCGAGATAAAAAGATGGTTCGCCATCAAACGTCTTGGGTCGTGGAAAGTAAAGAAGCCATTACAGTTCCGGCCGGGACCTTTGATACTTTTGTTATTGTTATGCGAACCCGTAGCTTGACGAGTAACTGGACCGGTTATGAGCGTTGGTGGTATGCCCCTGCCGTAAAAAATTACGTCAGAATGGAATATAAGTATGGGCAGTCGCCAGAGGGTGCTCGTGTTTTGCTGTCGTACAAAAGCGGGGGCGCATAGAAGTAATTACGGTTTTATGAGGGATGGGCGCCAAGATGCCGGACCTGGAAGCCAGTGAGGGCGAACTACGGCAACGCTACATGAACTGGAGCGTCCTTGGTAAGGGCGGTACGGCCCTTGTCTATCGCGCATATGATACAGAGTTGCAGTGTGAAGTTGCAATCAAGATACTGAAGCCTGAAATCTTACAGAGTGCAACGAATCGCGAAATGATGATGCGAAGTCTGCGCAATGAAGTTGTAATTTCGCGCAGACTTCGCCACGCAAACATATGCGCAATTCACGACCTATATGACGGCCCGCGTGGTTTTGGCACTGTAATGGATGTTATTACAGGTGGTGAACTGCGTGACTGGATGAACGAACATCTTAATGACAGGTTGGCAACGGTTGCTCAACGATTGCTTCTCTTGCGTCGAGTTGCCGAGGCGCTGGCATATGCGCATACCTTGATTGTGCATCGAGACCTGAAGCCGCAAAACATATTTCTGCGTGATGGCGATGTTTCTAAGCCGATAATAATGGACTTTGGTTTTTCTGTCATCGGTGAGAAGACAGGATCAGATGCGAGCACAGCCTTTACTCCGAAATACATGGCACCTGAGCAGTTCGAGTCGCCTGATAAAGTTGATCGTCGAGCAGATCTGTTTGCACTTGGAGTTCTCGCATATGAATTATTTACCGGGCAGATTCCACCGACATCCTTAAAAGATATTTTGAAAACTCGTAAACCGCCCAGAATACCTCCTGAATTGATTCCAAAGCCGAGCAGTTTTAACGCTGCGGTTCGTCCTGCGTTAGATCGTCTGATCTTACAGTTAATGGCTTATGAGCCGGAGCATCGGATACAATCAGCTGATGATCTTTGCGTGGCTCTTAAGCACAATGACAACCTGATTCAGGAGCCGGGAGGTCCCGGTCCGTTTCCAATTGAGGCCGGAAGTTTAATTAGAAAGCAGTCGGCGATTGAGTTGCCGGGTGGTGAGTATTACTTAGGGTCTCAAAGAGGGCATCCTAGTACAAAATCTAATGAACTTCCGCCGCAAAAGGTAATATTAACGCCCTTCCGTATCGATCCCTATCTTGTAACAAATAGAGATTACAACGAGTTTGTTTCGCGTACCGGTTACCCGGCTCCTCCACTTTCTGATCACCCGGTATTTGGCGCCCCTGATCATCCTGTGGTGTGTGTGACTTTTGACGATGCGTGTGCCTTCGGGCGCTGGGCAGGTGGCTTCTTGCCTTCAGAGACGCAATGGGAATATGCCGCTCGTGGTGGTATAAAAATGTCTGAGTATCCATGGGGGAGTGAGCCTCCCACTCCAATGCGCGCCAATATAAATGGTGCTGCTCGTGGTACCACTCCGGTCAGTTCATATCCGGAGGGTGCTAACTTATTCAAGCTATATGATATGTGTGGTAATGTTTGGGAGTGGTGCCAGGATGTCTATGCAGAAGATTTTTATGGAAAAATTCGAAAGGAGTCGCTTAATCCCGTTAATAGCCCTCCTAAATCAGATACCGCAAAACCAAGAGTGTTGCGCGGTGGAAGCTTTCAAAGTGTAAAAGTGCAAGGGCGATGCGCCTTTCGTTCTTTTGTTAGTTCTACTGAGCGTCGGAATGATATCGGATTTCGTTTAGTTTACCGTGACGATTAGCTTTTATTAAGAGGAAGATATGTCTCATACTGCTGATACTGCGCCGGATATTCGTCTTGATATTCGCACATCTGATGGCGATGTGAAGATTTTTTTACTCTCAGGACATGGTGAAAAGTATTTAATCGGGCGATCTGTTGTTTCTTCCGTGCGTGGGGTCGACGTTATGATCGACGATATGCATGCTTCACGCCGCCATTGTGAATTATTTCGGCATGGTGGGGGTATTACATGGATGGTCCGTGATCTATTAAGTTCAAACGGAACAAGAATTGATGGTGAGGTTGTTAGAGATTTACCAGTCCAAATACGGGATGGAGCTAGAATTTCAGTAGGTCGAACATTATTAGCCGTAACATTTGGTAGTTTTGCAGACGCTGTAATGCCTATCGGTGATGCGAAGGGGTCTGTTCCGGATCGCACACAAACGCTTAGTTTAACAGATACTACTAAAATTACTACTAATGTACAGCGCGATATTGATCTATTGTCCGATGCTACGATTTCAGGAAATGCGCTATCTTATAATGAACCAACTCTAATTAGTGCCCCTGAGGTTAAAAATAGTTTTAACTCTACTGGACGAAATAAGAATGTAAATGCTTCTGTCGGCCATGAGGCAACTATTGCGATTGACGAGGATTCAACAGTTGCACAACAGCTAGAGCAGGGGCATGTTTCCAGTGCACTGCCCACGGCATTTGGAACTGCTTCTAACGTTCGCTTATCCGCTTTGCCGGTGCCGGACTCGCGATTTGTTCATACTCAAGCCCGTCTCGACGAAAGTGAAGCGGAGCGAGCTGGATTACGCGGTTTTGCAGCGGAGCTTGTCGGTGCCCAATTGGTCGAGGCTCAGAAGGCGCTGGTATTAAAACGACTTGCGCGTGAAAAGGGCCGCACATTCTTTCGAGAGTTAGCTTTTGATGGCTCAATCAAATTTAAGGATGAAATATACAAACTTGCTGCAAAAAAACTCGGGATTGAGTTGATCGAAAGTGAAAATATATTAATGGATCGAGCTAAGGAATCTAAGGAGATTCCGTATGCCCTTGCTGCAAATTTAGGGGCAGTCTTACTGCAGCATGCAAATGACACGATAGTGCTCTACGCAACTATAGATCCTTTTGATGTTGCTATCAACGACTGGATTGCAAACACCTTTCGTAAATCAACGCATAAAGTTATGGTTCTGCCAAATCACTTCCATGCTGCACTTCAGCGACTTAAGACTCGCATGGAAGAGGATGAAAGTGGTGGTAATGTTTTATTGATTAATATGGATGTTGAGACAGAAAGGCAGGTTCAAACCCGTGTTGAATCTGTAGAGGTTCCTCAGATTGTGAATTATTTTTTACAGAAGTCCCACTCAGAAAAAGCTTCGGATATTCATATTGAGCCGACTGAAGAGTATTTATTGGTTCGCTACCGAGTAGATGGAATTTTACATGAAATGACGTCATTGCCCGTTAACATGCACCCGGAAATCATTTCCCGAATTAAGATTTTATCAGGGATGGATGTTGCAGAAAAAAGACGGCCGCAGGATGGACGTATTGCTACTGTTATTCGAGACCATCCAATTGATATTCGTGTTTCATCTTACCCAACTATTTATGGTGAAAAGTTTGTGATGCGACTTCTTGATAAGAATGCGCTTCAGGAGACACCAAGTACACTTGGGCTTGTGGACCGAGACTTACGCAGACTATATGAAAAACTTGAGGCCCCATTTGGTTTGGTTATGATTAGTGGTCCAACAGGGTCTGGCAAGACCACGACACTGTATTCATGCTTAAGCTATATTGATAAAAAGACTAAGAATGTTCTAACTGTTGAAGATCCGGTGGAATATCGCCTGAAGGGCGTCCATCAGATGCAGGTTAACGAAAAAATCGGGCTAACGTTCGCTTCTGGCTTGCGCACTATTCTTCGCCAGGATCCTGACATTATAATGGTGGGCGAATGTCGAGATGCAGAGACGGCAGGAATGGCAATTCAGGCAGCGCTAACTGGCCATATTGTCTTTTCAACTATTCATACCAATGATGCGATTGGTGTTATTACCCGCATGATAGATATGGGCGTTGACGCCTTCTTGGTTGCTAATGCACTGACCCTTTGTATTGCTCAGCGTTTGGTGAGAAAAATTTGCCGGCATTGTCAGGCTCCGGTTGAAGGTGCTGCTATTTTAGAAAAGTTGGCTGATGATGGTATAACAAGTGAGCGTTTGGCAGAATTGGGAATTGAGATCGACGCTGAGCTTAATTACGTTGTTGGTTCTGGTTGCGTTCATTGTCGCAATACTGGATACCAGGGGCGACGTGCGGTTTTTGAAGTGTTTGAGGTCACTCAAGAAGCTCGATCCATGATTGTTTCGCCTAACTTTAGTGCAGATGAGTTGCGGCGAAGAGCAAGACTTAATGGAATGACTAGCCTTATCGGCCATGGGTTGATGTTGGTTGATGAAGGCATTACAACCCACGCGGAAGTATTGCGTGTGCTGGGTGAGTCTTATTGACATGGCCAGTAATCGTGTTCATATCATGATTTTTACGCAGCAATTTGCTTCGATGATGCGGAGCAAATTACCGCTGGTTGACGTGCTTAACAATCTTGCCGAGGAAACGCCTCAGAGGGGTTTGCGGGATGCAATAGCCGAAATCGCTGAAGATGTTCAGCATGGCGTTGATCTTGGAGAGGCAATGTCTCGGCATGACGAGCATTTTGATAATGTTTATGTTAATGTAGTGCGTGCTGGCATGGAGTCAGGCCATCTTGGTGAAGCTTTGTCGCAAATTGCTCATTATCTGAAGGTCATTCATGAAACAGCAAGAAAACTGCGTTCCGCAGTTACTTACCCTGTTTTTGTCATTTTAGCTTTTTTCGGCATTTTCAATGGTATGGTCTTCGGTATTTTGCCAAGATTTCAGGCGATGTTTGCCAGTATGCATAAGAAGCTGCCGATGCCAACTCAGTTTTTACTCGATGTCGGAGATTATTGGAAGGCCAATTGGTACTGGATATTGGGCTTAATGGTTGTATTTATTGCCTCATTTATTGCATGGTTATCGACGCCGGAGGGGAGAGCTATTTTCGATCGATATAAGCTCAATGTTCCATATCTTGGCGTGCTATGGCGTATGGGTGCACTCGCGCGATTCCTGCGTACTCTGGCGGTCCAGGTTGAAAACGAGGTTTCGGTGCTTCAGGCCCTACGCCAAGCGGCAGATACCTGTGGTAACGTTTATATTCAGGAAACTATTTACGATATTGCGGCCGATGTTGAGCGCGGCGGCGGGCTTGCAAACAGTTTCCGGGATCATGAAGTGTTTCACGGTATCGTTGTACAGATGATTGCTGCCGGCGAAGAGGCCGGCATCCTTGATGAACTGCTGATCTCTTCAGCCGATTATTTTGATAGCTTGGTCCAGGATATGATTGACCAAATCACTCAATTGATTAATCCAACTCTTACGATTATAGTTGGCTTGCTCGTTGCGGGTATGATGGTTGCGGCATTCATGCCGGTCTTTGAAATGGGTAATGCGGCTGGCTAAAGGCGTGTAAAATGACTATGCTGGTTCAACACTCAGGAAAGATGACTTTCCACACCGCATCTGCCGGGTTTACCTTGGTTGAGCTTATGGTTGTCGTCGTTGTTATTGGCATCTTGGCAGGACTCGGGATACCTTATTATTCAAGCTATGTCTATGCGTCGCGTGTTAAGCAGGCTGTCCCATTACTAAATAAAATATCTGATAAGGAGCGAATTTATTATAACCGAATGGGGACTTGGTTTGGCTCTATTACGGAGGATACTCTACACAGTAATTTAGGAATTGATTTAACAGCAGCAGGTGACTTTTGTTTTGTTGTATCCTGTCAGGTTGCCACGAACTGCACGGGAGGCGCTGCGGTCGGGCCGGCTTTTGCTGCTACAGGAAACACTCCGTCGTTTCAAGTTGTTGCTTATTTACGAAATAAAGCGGCTGATTACTACACTGCGGGCAACAGAGCATCGTGTTTGGTCACAACTGGCAAGAGTGGTCCGATGGGATGGGCAACGACAGGTCAATCAGTTGTGCTTAGCTACCCGCCGCCGGCTGACGGGTGGGTGAGCGGGCTTTTATGGCGAAATGGTATGAGCTTCACCAACGCATTGGCGAATTGACGATGGCGTCTAGCATCTTCTCACGGCCCCGGCGGCGTTTGCCCGGTCAAGGCGGAATGACCGTGGTCGAGGTCATGATCGGCTTTGTCTTGGTTTCGATCCTGCTGATCGGGATGGGTTCGCTATGGGTGTCTGTATCTCAGCAGATGGACCGCCAGACCTTACGCCAGAAGGCGGTGTTTCGTCTGAATGCCGAGATGGAGCGGTTGGTTAAGTTGTATACTGATTCAAGTACAGTTGCTAAGTTTTTAATACCTACTGCTCCGGTTAATGTTCCGACGACAGAGTTTAGCTCGACCGGGTTTGCTACTGACCCTTATTACCCGGTCTTATCTGTAAAGACGATGTATATTCCAGGGCCGTCGGACGTGCGGTGGGTTTATAATGACTTAGACCCTACGAGTATATGTACGACAATCGGGAGTGGGCTTTGTGACTTTGTATCACAGAAGCTTCTCCCTAATTCTTCTTTTTCTCTTATGCCTACGCCTGATACAACGGCAAAAGTGCTGAACAATATTTATCGTGAGGTGTATGTTTTTCACAAAACGACTTTAGGGACGGTTATCCGGAATCTGGTTTGGCTTGATCGCAGTCGTAACATTGTCGGTATGATCAGTTGGGAACTGCATAGTAACCCAGATGAATTAAGTCCTGAGAGCCCGTTAACGGTTCCTGTAAAATGCACGGCTGGTAATAAATGTGCATTACTAACGCTATATTTTGATTATCCATATCGTGTCACGGTTAACCCTGATGATTCTGATCCCGTTGCGAATCCAACCGGAGTTACCCCATCATCTACAACGATTACTGACCCGGTTGAAATTTTGGGATTGCCGGTTGAGACGCTGACGGTCCAATCCTTTGTTGGAACGCGGAAGTGATGCCATGAAACAAATAGGGGCACAACAATCCGGATTTACGTTAATTGAGCTGATGGTCTCTTTGACCATTTCGCTGATTTTAATGATGGCCATTTACACGATGTATTTTGATGCAATTCGTAATAGTTCATTGATTGTGACGCAAGCGAATTTGAACCGTGAAGCTCGTTTGATCTTTCGGATGCTGGCTTTCGGTCAACCGTATGATAAGATGAATTATACTACGCATACTTATAGTGCTACAACGAATGCGAATCATATGTATTTTTTTGGGTTGTATGGGCGGAAACCCAAGTCTGATAATGTGGACGACCCTGTAAGTCAAGATTTGAGCGGTTTTTTGCCGCCCCCATGTACTAAAAATGCAATTAATCCGATATGTTTGTTGGACCGTACAGATGCAGACCCGGCCGTTCCATCATATCGGCTTGCATTTTCACCATATTGGGATTTACCGGAAAGTGTTGTTTCTGATGCAAAACCAGTTCTATTTAGTTTATTGATCCCTTCTATCACGTTGAACTGTACCGGTGCTGGAGTGCCACTTGTTGATTGTGTTGATGCCACTACACCACCCATCACGACGACCGGTTATTTGCGTGGAACCCCCGCATTTGCAGCTGCGGGAACGGGTGGGGTTTTTCGCGAGGTTATGCTGCCTTTGATTGATGCGTGGGCTGTCAACAACAAGGAGAGCACTTTGGCCCAAATCTCAGATGTCTATTGGTCAGCCTTTACATTAAATGTTGAGTTATTGCCATGATTAAAGTCGTGCCTGAGCCAGATTTTATAACAGTGCGTCGCCTGAAGGGACAGGAAGGGGCGGTGTTGCCGTTTATCATGGTTATGATGGCGGTATTGATGATGATCGGCACCGGGGTTTTTCAGTATATTGTTCTGGTCGAAATTAAGGAGGTTGATGCGAGTTTAGCCGATGTTCGGGCCTATTGGGCGATGATGGGCCATTTTAATTATATGGCGATTCGGGCCGGCAAAGACGGGCTTTGCAGCGGTAGTTCAGGCTTCTGCGGTGGAAATGACTTTTCTGGTAATGGAGCAAAATTTGGCTCAAGAACCCTTACATGGTTAGGAGGCTCTACGGATACGATTGGCGCTTCGTTGCAACATTACTTGGATGGAAATAGTGAGTTGCAAATGCCTGCTGACCTAAACAATCCTGGGGTTCACCATTGGTATTATCCTCTTCGTACTGATTCTTTTTCACCTTACTGGTTTGATGTTTGGGCGTCGGTGCGACAAAGAGATAAAGAATCTTTAGCCCCATTAAGTGCTGGTGCGACGTATGATAACAATGACCAACTATTTATTATGGATTTAGAATTAAATCATGGAACTGTCTCATTTTCATCGCTGTCACCGCTTGCTAATATTCAGAATAGACTACAGAGATTAATGATTGGCTTTTGCTCTGTTGACTCTTTCAATGTGGGTATTGCAGAATATAAAAAAGGATGTGGCAATCCAGTGTCCGATGTAAGCTCTGCTGGAACGGCTACGGGGCGAGGTTCGGTTGATGGTCAAATCAAGATTCAATTTATTCAGAGAGCCCCCTTATGTACTGGATCCGGAAGTGGGACGGATTGCTCTAAGGTTACCTTCTAAGTTCTCTCAGTTCCTTGATGTTAGTTGCGGGCGTCGCTTTTCCCGTCTTGTCTCCAGCCGTTTGCCGAGGATGATATGCTGAACTTTATGAAATTGGGCAAGAAGTCGGGAGACACGGGCCCGTCGCACTCGCATGATCGGGATTGGAAGCAAGTATTTCTCCACATTACCGACCATGATTGGCAAGCCTCGGTCGTTGATCCGGACAAGCCGGAAGAACCGATGCTGCGCGGTGGCGATGGCTCGGGATTAGTTGAGGAAATTGGCGATCACCCTGGAACGTTATTGGAGCGAATGTTTCGCTTGTCCGGGGATAGTTTTAAGGGGAAAGATGGGCTCGATATTAAAGAAGTCCATATTCTGATTGATGATTCGCGCCTTATTTATAATGATATGTGCCAGGATGTCTTTGCTTCGGCGGGGGCGGCCGTACTGTTGGATATCGGGCGCCAACAATTGCACTGTCGCGCGGTAACCTTCGGGGTTGCTCCGTTTGGCCGCATCGGCCAGTCGGTGCGCAGTAACGGTGTGATCAGCTTTATGGATGTGGCCCGGCTAAGCGGCTTTTTGACGCAACTCGATAAGCTTGCGACTAAAATCAAGAGCGTGACTCCGATTGCCGACGTCCTGGTGCGACGTGCCGCGGGTGGGTCCGAGCCTTATGCCGGTCTTTCAATCGGCGCGCTTTATAGCCACTTGGTCATGGCAAATCCGATCCATGGTACGGTGGTTTATCGCTGTCTTCCCTTCGGAACCTCGACGATTATTCGCCTGTTGGCTGAGGGAAACGGTATTTCAATGGCAGAGGCAACCGCTGTGGTTGCAGAACAGGATATGCTGTCCGATCTTAGCTTGCTGCCGATGTCGGGGGACGGCGATACCATGCTGACGACCTCGGCCGAGCGTCTGTTGGGCGAGCCTGTGCGTAAGTTTATGGAGGAGATTACTCTTACCTTTGATTTCTTTGAAAATCAACGCGGTGCCGGCCGACCGGCGAGTTTGGAAGTGTTTGGCGATTTCGCGACAGTTCTGGGTTTGGATGCGGTGCTCCAGCGGCTTGGGGAACCGGTGCGGATGGCTGAGGTCTCGCTGTTCGAGATATTTCGTAGCCTGCCGGTCGATCAGCGCATGAACTTGTTGTCCGAAGCGGGCGCGGAACTTAAAATCGGCAGTAGTTTCTTTAGCTTTCATAAAGAAGAATTGCGACCGACGGAATCAGTGCGCAAGGCAATTGCTCACCAAGAAAAGTCACGACAGCAGGATATTGACAAACGTAAAGAAGAGCGCCGGCTGGAAAAGCAAAGAAAAGAGGAAAGACGAAAAAAGTCTAAGGGCAGTGGCTATCGCCGTATCGGCTCGTCTAAGTCAATCAGTGAGCAGTTTTCTGCGCTGATTTCTAAAATACCATTCCGTAAAAAGCCCGAGGCTGAGGAATTTTACGAGGAGCAGAATAATGATAATGCCGATCTCATTGGATTTGCTGCTGTAGCCGGGTTCTTGTTGCTGATTTTCTATTGGGCCTATGATCAATATAGTGAAATATCTATGATAAAAGCAGGGCAGATTGCAGGGTATTCAAACTCTACGCTTCAGGTCGGCACACTGCGGAGTGAAACCGAGAAGACATTGGTTCGGGGAGCCCATGCTGCTGATGCCGATAAAGTGTTGTGGACTGAAAAGATACTTGCATTAGCTAAGTCGATGACTAATGAAATGTGGCTGACGGATTTGTATCTTAAGAATGATACTAAGGGCAATGATCGAAACGATCGAAACGTCGTGGCAACTAAGCGGCTGGTTTTGGAGGGGGCCGTGCTGCCCTCCACAGAGGGGCACATGCTTCAAATAGGCGAGTATATTCAACGCCTTGAGGCTGACACGGAACATTTCATGACGGATTTTCGTGAAATTGTTTTTCAGGGTATGATGCTTGATTCGAGTGAGTCTGATCAGGTGGTCCGATTTGTGATCGAGGCGGTTTATGACGAGGGCAAAGGGCGTGAAATCAGAGTTAATGCACCGGCAGCGGGCGGCGGCGATGTCAAACAGATAAAGCAATTGATGGACAATCGTAACAAGTCTCTTGATCAATCCGCACAATAGTTGCTTGACCTGTTTGATAGAGAGGTTATCATGGATGCGTTTATTCGAAAATATTCGTCTTTCCTTACTTCATTGTCGTATCTGCTGCTTGGCTTGGGGGCGCTGTCTTATTCGGTTGTTATTAGTCCGATGATGGTTGCTAATGCGGATCTAGCAATCATTCGCGGTATGGTTGATAAGGAAAGTGGTGAGCTAAGAGCATTCATTGCAGAAAGGAAGAAGTTGGATAAGCCGGCTGCAGAAGTTGTCCGGTCTTTGCCGATTTTTTTGCGTAATATTAACAGTGTTGCGCAACAGACTAAGGTGATTATTCGGGAGCTAAGCCCAAGTCGCGAGGGCGGTCTTAAGTTTGTTATGAAAATTCTAACAGATTATAGAACATTTTTAGACTTTATATCGAAATTAGAGGCACTTGATGTCATTCTTCATGACATTCAGGTCCGGCCTTATGATCCAACTAAAAAACCACCCCAACACTTTATTGAATTTTCTTTGACGCCTCGCCAGGATGCTCAGCCTTTGGACAGCGCGCGTATCGCCTTGATTAAGGCGGCCGTAGCGGCTCCGGATTCACGTAACCCTTTCCAGCGGTTTGCTTATGATCAGAACAGTAAGGTCAAACAGGAAATTGACTTAACCTGGATTTATAAATTGTCCGGGTTAGGGCGGGTCGGTGATGAGAGAGTGGCAACAATCGACAGTAAGGATTACCGTAAAGGTGATCCTTTTGATGGTATGGTGATTGTTTCGGTTGATGCTGATCGGGTTTCTCTAGAAAAGAAGACTGAGCGCGGAACAGATCGATACGTGATAAAGTTCCGGATTAAAAAATAGCAAAAATGCTAAACCAACCCTTAGTCATATGGAGTTTGCCATGATTATAAAACGTTTTGTCCGATTGGCGGTATTGTTTGGTATAGCGGTATTATTATTCGCTCCTGTTGCCAAGGCCGATCTTTACGATGATGCTGTGTTAAATTATCGGCGTGGTGACTATGTTGAAGCCACAGCTATTTTTGAAAAGTTGGCGAACCAAGGTGACGCCCGGGCTCAGTTTTGGCTTGGTACCATGTGGTATCAGGGCCGGGGGAAGCCGCGCAACTATCGCGAGGCGTTCCGTTGGTATCGGCAGTCAGCCTATCTGGGAAACTCTGACAGTCAAAATAATTTGGGCCTGATCTATCGTAATGGTGAGGCGCAGGAGCCGAATTTTGTTGTTGCTTATGCATGGTTTTCGCTGGCTAAAGCACAAAACAATGATGTTGCAGACCGAAATCTTGAGTCATTGGCATCTACAATGACCAAAAACGAAATCTTGCAAGGTCAGCAGCTAACACAAGAATATCTTGTCAGAATTGACAATGAAAAGCGCAAGTCTCACCCTGTTCCGGTTGCTGATAATAGCGTTGTTCCGCTCCCGCCTCTTGAAAGACGGACTCTTCCTCTTGCGACGACTTCATCCGGTTTTGGTAGAGCAATCAGCGATAATCAAGAATATTATATGGTCCAACTCGGGTTATTTCAAAACCCACATGGTATTAAATCAATTCAGCATACTTTGCGGCGTCACCGGTTGCAGGTTGAGCAAAGTGCTGTCGAAATTCGCGGAAAAGAGTTTCAGCGATTTCGTGTCGGCCCGTATCAGACTGCTTCGGCTGCGCAGGCTGTCGCCGGGCGTTTGAACAAGTTGTTCAAACTTAAGAGTGCAGTTATTCCGCTACTAAAATAACCGAAAGCGTCCGGTTTGGTTATGGCGAATAATATATCCGGGACGGGACTGTATCTTCCAGAAGGATACCAGCTACAGGACTATCGCCTGATTTGTGTTCTTGGCAAGGGTGGGTTTGGTATTACCTACCTTGCCGAGGATATAAGGCTGGGCCGTAAAGTTGCGATCAAGGAGTATTTCCCGCTTTCTTTTTCTCAACGCACCGCAGACGGTATCGGTGTTGCTATTATTGAAACCGCCCGAACCCGATTTCAGCTTGGCCTTCGCCATTTCAATAGTGAGGGGCGGATTTTAGCCCGATTCCGGCATGCCGGGATTGTCGGGATTAATGGGTATATTGAAGCTAACGGGACAGCCTATTTGGTCATGGATTTTGAGGATGGCGATATATTGCCGGCCTGGATGAGCAAAAAGGCGGCACGATTGAGTGAAAATCAAGTCATATCACTATTAAAATTTCTTGGTGAAGGGCTTTCCGTTGTTCATGCGGCCGGATATTTGCATCTTGATATCAAGCCGGCTAATGTAATTATTCGTATCGACACCACACCAGTGCTAATAGACTTTGGCTCTGCGCGCTATAACTTCGGTGTTCAGACACAAATTTTAGCATTGTTTATCAGCCCCGGCTATTCTGCGATTGAACAGTATTCCGAGGAAAGCGTTAAAGGGCCTTGGACGGATATTTATTCTCTTGCTGCGGTTTTTTATGAGCTTTTAATTGGAGAGCGCCCGCCTGATGCTGTTGTACGTCAGCGGCGTGATACGATGGTTCCAGCCGTGGAAGCCGGCTCCGGGCGCTATTCTCGGCAGTTGTTGGGTTGCTTGGATTGGGCGCTTAAGGTTGATCCGTCTGAGCGGCCGCAGAAGGTAGAGGATTGGTTGGCGTCTCTTGGGGATGGGAAGGGGGCAACCCCGATTTCACGGGATGGATTCAAGTATATTAAAACATCCTATTTCAAGCGTTACTTGATTATATCAAAATCCGGCGGGCTAAAATCAGGTGCCGGTATTGCCCTGTTACTTATCGCCTTGTCAATCGGTATGAAAACTCTGTGGTTTCGTGAAGAGAGACATCCGATCTTTGTGCCGATTTCGGCGGAAGTGGCGACCGAGACCCGGGTTTCGACGCCTGACCTTGAACCCCTGAGTTCTATTCTCGTGGCTCCGATACTTCCTTCAGTAGAGCTTACGCCTAACCCGACTGATTTGGTGGTTCCAAAGCCGATGCCGAGTGTAGTGGCGGCTGCCGATGACGGGGTTGATTTACCGTTTGTTCCTAAATCTAAGCCACTATTGCAGCAACATATGCCCGGTACGGCTATTGTGACGGACCCGGCCCCGCAACCGACCGCCAATCCTCCTGCGGAACACGGTTACTTCATTATTGCCGGAAGCTTTGCCGTTACCGAGAATGCTCGCGAGACGAGCCGCATTTTGCGCGAGCGGGGTTTACCCGTGACCGTCGTCGAGGTGATGCGGGCCACGAAACACTTGTATATTATAAAGGTCGGGCCGTTTGCCGAACGCGATGAGGCAAAGGCCCGTGCTTCGGTTGTCGAATCGATTACCCGGGAGCGGTCGATCTTGGTGCGGAATTAAATTTCATGGAATCAAATAGTTAGGGTTAGATTCGGATGGCGGGGGAATCAGACATGATGCGCTTATTCGTCGCGCTTGCATTACCCGGGGATGTGCGGAGCCGGCTGGTCGGATTGTGTGCCGGCGTGCCCGGTGCGCGCTGGGTCGAGCCTGAAGACATGCACCTGACCTTGCGCTTTATCGGCGAAATCGAAGAGCACCTGCTTTCCGAGCTTCATGATGCGTTGGCCGGGGTTATCGCGCCGTCGTTCGACTTGGTGCTGGAGGGACTCGGACAGTTCGGCGCCGGCCACCAGGCTCGGACGCTGTGGCTCGGCGTTTCCCATAATGAAAACTTACTGCACCTTCAGGCAAAGGTCGAATCGGCATTGGTGCGCGCGGGTTTACCGCCGGAGCCGCGCAAATTTACCCCTCATGTCACGCTGGCTCGATTAAAAGAGCCGTCGTCGGAACGGTTGGCCCGGTTCCTTGCCGGCAACGGAATGTTTCGCAGCCAGCCGATAACGGTTGATCGATTCATCCTGTATCGCAGCTACAAGGGCCGTGCCGGTCCGCTGTACGAAGCCCTTGCCGAATATCCGACAGGTTGAACCTCGTTCGACACGATGACCATGCCGACCGGCCATAACGACAGCCCGGCCAGCTTGAGATGAGCCCAGGCGAAGGGCAGGCCGATGATCGTGCAGGCGAAGGCAAAGCCCAGCACCAGATGTTGCAGCGCCAACCACCAGCCGAACAGCACCAGCCAGACCAGATTGCCGAGCAGACCGAGCGGGCTGGTACCGATGGTTTCGTGCCCTTCGATCGCGCTGCGCCGAACCACGGTGCGTCCGAACGGCGCCAGATTATACAGGGCGATGGTAAAGGCCGAACGAGCCCAGGGCAGGCCGATGATGGTGATGGCCAGAATCAGCCCGACGATTGCCCACCATACGGCCATCCACAAGCCGCCGAAGACGATCCAAAGAATGTTAAGCAACAGACTGATCGGGGACATCGGGAAGACTCCTTCAGCTTTAGCGGCCGGCAGCTTCAGCGGCCGGTCGGAATATTTTGGAACAGCCCGCGCAGAAAATCGCCGCCGGGAATCGCACCCGGAGCACCCGGGGGCAGGTGGCGCAGCACCGAGCCGGTCAGTTCCCGCGCCAGATAACTTTGTAATTCGCGGGTGTCTAACGCCTTGTGCGGCTGGTCGAGGCTGCCGCTGACGGTCAAGCCGATACCCGGCAGAGGCGGTTGATGATTAATCGCAAAACGTAAAGCAAGGTTCAGTGTGCGCGCGGGAAGGTTGACGGTGCCCTTGGCCTCGCCGGTGCCGGCCGCAGCGGTCAGGCGCCCGTCATTCAGGGTAACCAAACCGTGCTCGATCACGGCGGAGGCTTCCACATGCTCGAACGCGGTATTGCCGGTCCCCTCGGTCGGCATAAGCAGTCCGAACGCATCGCGGGACCGCCGCAACGCGGCAATGTGCTGCTGAATCGCAGACAAATCGATGCCGTACAGTGTGCCGCCATCCATGGTAAAATGCCCGTTGCCGTTCAGGGCCTCGACCAGCGCCAACTCGCTGTTGCCGGCGCTCTTGACATCAAGATCGGCGTTGACGATGCCGCCGGCAAGGTCGAAAGCAGCGGCCGGGCCGTGTTCAAGTCGTGCCCCAACCAGAGTCGCGGTCAGGGCTGCTTCGGTCGAAGCCGCGTTGGCGGCAAGTCGGCCGGTCGCTCCGAAACGCCCGCCTTTGAACTCGCCGTCCAATTGCTCGAGCCGGAGCACGCCGGCCTCAAGTCCGGCCCGCAGCACCGGAGCGCCGAGCCGATTTGCGCCGAGACTGACGCCGGCACTGTCGAGCGCCAACCTGCCCTCAAAGTCGCTCAGCCCGTCCAGCCCGAGCGGCTCGCTCGACCAGCGATGACGGGCCGGAACCGGGGCGCCCGGCCATAGGCTCGGTGATCGCGGCGGGGCGGCGGTGGTCCCCGGGGTCGGATTGCGCCCGGCCGGCAACAGACGATCAAGCATGATTTCGCCGGTTTGAAGCTGAAGCTCGACAAACGGGCGCGCATTTTCAACGGAAGCGTCGGCCAATGACCCGCTCGCCTGTCCGCGCAGGGCAACGCCGGCCAGGGTGCCCTCAAGCTCGGTCAAACGCAGGCGTCCGTTCTCGTGGGTCAGGGTTGCGCTGAGATCGGTCGGGCCGGGGTCGGACCCGGCGATCGTCTGATAGTTCGGTGCGAACAGCCGCACCACCCGGCCGGTTTCGGCAAAGACGGCATGGAGCGCCAGCGGGCCGTCAAGGCCGGGGAGGTCCGGAGCAATTGCGCCCGAAGTCTCCAGCCGTCCGCCCGCACCCTCGGCGTTCAGGCTCATGTTCAGTCTTTTGTCGGTGCCGGTGACATGGCCGCCGAGTTTAAGCGCGCCCAACCGGCGCAACGGCGGCGGCAGTGTCAGGCCGAACACCCGCTCCGCCGTGGTGAGCGAACCGGTCTCGGCGGTAAAGGACAAATCAGCCCCGGTCAGCGGTGAAAGCGTGGCCAAAGTTCCGGTCAACGAGCCGGCGATGCCGGCCCATTCGGCGACCTTGGCGGTGCGCAGGGTCAGCGCGCCGTTGTCGGCCGACAGGCTCAGCTCCAGACCGCGCACCGGTTGGCCCCCGGCGACCAAATGGCCGAGGTGAAGTTCAAGCTCAACATCGGCCCGGGTCAGTGCGTCCGCCAGCGCTGCGCGCACCGGGGCTTGTCCACCCCCCGTGCCGATGCGATAAGCGTCGAAATCGAGGTGGTCGACGGCCAGCTTGATCGCGGTTTTCGGGTGCACCCTGCCATGCCAATCGAATTGCCCGCTCAACCGGGTGGTGTCCAGGCGCAGATCAAGCCCGCTGACCCGGAAATCATCGGCCCGGCCGTGCAACCGGCCACTCAGCGACAGCCGGCGCAGGCGATCGGCGGCGATACCCGAGCTGTCAACCCGCGCCCAGTCGAGCAGTACCCGCAGATTGTCGGTATTCGCCTGGAAGGCGGCGTCGATTTCGGGTCCGGCGCCGACGGTTCCGGACAGGGATATGTCCGAGCCGCCGGGGCCCGCTGCCGACAGCTTGTCGATAGTCAGTGTGCCTTCGTCCAGTCGGGCCGACAGCTTGGCCTGTCGCAGCACCCCTTGGTGAAAGCCGAGCACATCGACCGACAGTTCAAGCTTGCCGGTAAGGCCCGGCGGCGGTCCGTCGCTGCCGCCGTTCCCGCCGGCACCGTCAAGCCAGGGTTCCAGTTCGAGCCGGGCGGCGGCCAGTTTCAACTCGAGCGCGGGTATCGGGCCGGTTACCAGCCGGGCGTTGCCGGTGGCGCTCGCCTCGCCGGCTTTCAGCTCCAGTCCGGCCAGAGACACGGCTTCGGCCCGGGCGTCGAGCGCCCCGTGCAGCCCGAGCGCTTGGCGCAGTGCCGAGGGTAAACCTTTGGGCACCGGCTTACCGGCGGCGCGTGCCAGCAGCACCAGCGCGTCATCCGGTCGTGGCATTTCGGCGCGCAGATCACCTTGAAGCCGGGGCTCTGTTCCGGCGGCGGCCAACCCGGCAAAGCGCATCCGGGCGCTGCCGTCAGGCAGGGCGAGTGACCAGCGGACCGGGGTGGTGGAGCCTTCGGTAATGCCGCCGGTCGAGATTTCGAACGAGAACGGGACGTTGCGGAGCGCGGCCTCGCCCCGGATGTCGAATGGCCCGGCCAAGCTGGCGGCACCGACTCGCGCCCAGATTCCGGTCAGGCGGGTCGGCGGGCCGGCGGCATCGTTGCGCCACAAGACGCTACCATCCTCGATGACTAACCGGTCGAGGCGAAGGGCGCTCGGCGGCGCACCGGTTTCCGAAATGCCGGGTGCCGTTTGCGGCCAAAGCCGGCGCCCGTCGGGCAGAGTTTCCAACACCAGTTCGGGCCGGCTGAGCACGATTCGCTCGATTTCGATTCGCCCGCTGAGCAAGGGAATCAAGGCGACCTTGGCTTCCAACCGGCTCAGGCGGAGCAACTCGGGCTCGTTCGCGCCGGGCAGGGCGGCAATGGTCAGCCTGGACACCGACAGGGTGGGGGAGGGCAGCATCGAGAAATGAACATCGCCGTCCGAGCGGACGGTAAGCCCGCTAAGCTCTTGCAAAGTTTCAGTAATGCGGGGCTTGAACCGGTTCCAGTCCACCAGCCCCGGCACAATCAGCAGGGCCGCGATCGCCAGCCCCGACAGAATCAGAAACGCGCTGAAAAGTTTTTTCACGACTGCGGGTCCGATCTCCGGAAGATTCACCGGGAACCCTTGCACCGGCGCCAGCTTGCGCTAAACTAGAAGGTCAGGCCCGAAGAAGCAAATGGATCGTTTTCCGGGTTTCGGGGAGGCAGGCCATGGGCGACATCATCAATCTGAATCGGTATCGCAAACTCCGAGATCAGCGCAAGCGCGAACAGGACGCCGTGTCCAATCGGGCGAAATTCGGCCGGACCAAGACGGAAAGCCGTACCGAAACCACCACCCGCGACCGTAATCGCCGCGAACTTGATGGTAAGAAGATCGACGAGCCGGCA
>SESF01016281.1_pt1 | contig 31994 bp, 31 predicted proteins | sample 3171521 | NCBI WGS metagenome assembly SESF01 (sample SAMN10866945, study PRJNA518727) | freshwater metagenome | biome: subpolar coniferous forest; feature: holomictic lake; material: water; isolation source: holomictic Lake 227, 6 m and 8 m depth | place: Canada: near Kenora, Ontario | collected...
CATGAATTATGACGCAACGCGTTAAAAAAAATAGTCTTACGCCCTAGCTTGAAATAAGGATGATAAAGCGATATACTTTTAAGCGCTTTATTCACACTTAAGAGATTGGTTGTTTATGAGAATTCTTTCGGGTATTCAACCCTCAGGTAAACTTCACCTCGGAAACTACTTTGGCATGATGAGCCCGGCGCTCGAGCTTCAAAAAAAAGGCGAGACCTATTTGTTTATTGCAAACTATCATGCGCTCACCACGGTGCAGGATTCAAAGCGGTTGCTTCAGGATACGTGGGATGTAGCACTTGATTTTCTGGCGTGTGGTCTTGACACGGAAAAAACAATTTTTTTCCGTCAGAGTGACGTGCCTGAAGTGCATGAACTTGCATGGTTGCTTTCAATTGTAACGCCCATGGGGTTGTTAGAACGTTGTCACTCTTATAAGGACAAGCTTGGAAGAGGCTTTGCGCCTTCACATGGACTCTTTGCCTATCCCGTTTTGATGGCATCGGATATCCTTCTTTACCAGTCGAACATCGTTCCTGTTGGACGTGATCAAAAGCAACATGTTGAAGTGACCCGTGACATAGCCATCAAGTTTAATAATCAATTTGGCGAAGTCTTTACAATTCCCGAGCCGTTTATTCAAGAGGAAGTAGCTGTTGTTCCTGGCCTTGACGGACAAAAAATGTCCAAGAGCTACGGCAACACCATTGATCTCTTCGGAGATGCAAAAGAGATTAAGGCGCGCATCATGAAAATCGTTTCGGATAGCAAAGGACTTGAAGAACCCAAAGATCCTGCGACCTGTAACATTTATGCGCTCTACAAGCTGTTTGCAACGGCCGAACAACGCTTGGAGATGGAGGCGAATTATCGCGCAGGTAATTATGGTTACGGGCATGCGAAAAAAGCCTTGCTGTCTATCTTCGAGGAGCAATTTGCACCCTTCCGTGCGAAGCGAGAAGCGTTGAAGGCAAAGCCTGATTTTGTCGAGTCAGTTTTGCGTAAAGGCGCGGAACGTGCTCGCGAAGCAGCACGTGTCACGCTTGATAAAGCCCGCAAGGCCGTTGGCCTTGCATAGACATTCGTTACGCAACCCTATCCATGTCAGTCGAAACACTATTAGCGGATGATTATAAGGTGGACTTGGAGGTCTTCGAAGGACCTCTTGATTTATTGTTGTATTTGATTCGGCGTGAAGAAGTGGATATCTATGATATTCCCATCGAGAAAATTACGCGGCAGTACATGGCCTATCTGGACATGATGCGTATGCTGGATTTAAATATTGCTGGCGAATTTTTGGTGATGGCCGCGACGCTTATGATGATTAAGAGTCGAATGCTCTTGCCGGTCGAGTCGCGTAGCACAGAAGAAGAAAGTATTGAAGACTGGGTTGATCCGCGTCTTGATTTGGTTCGTCAACTCATTGAATATAAAAAGTTTAAGGATGCGGCAGGTCATTTGCTTGAACGGGAAATTCTGAAGAGCGAAGCGTTTGCATATGGAGGGGAGGTTCAGACTTTTGAGAAGGAGCCTGTTGACGCAGGGCAAGCATTAGGCGACATTGGGCTCTTTGATTTGTTGACAGCGTTTCAAGATGTATTGTCGCGGGCATCTGTGGAACCGCTGGGACACTTCGAGGCGATTCGCTGGTCTGTTCCTGACAAAATGGAGCTGATTGTTCAGATGATGCGGGAACGCGAGCATGTTTATTTTTCCTCTCTGTTCCATGCGGGGTCACCGAGAGGGGAAATCATTGTAATGTTCTTGGCTTTATTGGAATTGTTGCGCTTGCAACAGATCGTGCTGCAGCAGAATGATTCATTTCACGAAATTGTCATTCTGCCCGACGCAACTGCGTGTTATGACCAAAGGAGGTCATTCATTATTGGAGGAAGCGAACATGCCGAGTCTTGATGAGGTAAAACTACCGATGCCATCTAGTTTGCAGCAGATTGTTGGTGCGTTGCTGTTTGGAGCAGACCATCCGTTGACGATTGAAGATATCCGTTCATGTCTGAACCATGTTTTAGAGGAGGCGAAAGAGGGGAATAACGAAACGTTGAAGATTTTTGCTGAAGCGTCCCCACGTGAAGTTACTGATGCGCTGAAGGGTATTGGACAGGAACTGGAACGGATTGGCCTTGGCATCGAAGTAGTTGAACTGAATGGGGGTTACCGCTTTCAGACGCAAGCATGCTGTGGTCGTTGGTTGCGTGACTTGCTGAAGGTCGAGCGTCCGAATCGTCTTTCGCGTCCTGCGTTGGAGACGCTGGCGATCATTGCTTATCGCCAGCCTGTATCGAAGTCGGAAATCGAATCTATTCGTGGTGTGATCATTGATCATATTCTGAAGGCGCTTATGGAGTTGCACTTGGTGCGTATCGTAGGCCGCAGTGATCTACCCGGACGTCCATTCCTCTATGGTACGACAGCCACGTTCCTTGACCACTTTGGACTCAAGAGTCTTGAAGAGTTAAATGCGCTTGACCCAACGTTGCAACGTTCGAAAGCTTCAGAACGAAAAGCGATGCATAAGAAAGAAAAGAAAACAGATGCGCCGGAAGTTGGCTCACAGACCGAACTGCTTGTTGAAACGGATGAAGCGGCTGTGAAGGAAATTCTTGGTGCTCAAGCTACACGGGTGGAACCCCTTTACGAGACTTAACATGCCGATCCTTATAGATATACCCCAACGCCAGCGTTTTGACGATTTTAGTGAACGTGGAGCATTTCATGCGTGGATGAGACACGCAATAATATTCTCCATAATCGCCTGTATTGCTGTCCTTCTGATTACGTATCTCGTGGATTTGCGTCATGCGAATAAGGGAAAAGCACTTGAGGCGGAGAAGATAACAGAGAAGCTTCCTGTTGTTGCGGATTTGCCGATGAAGCCCAAGCCAACAATGGAGGCATCCTCGTTAGACATTTCGACCAAGGTGACAAAGAGTGGCACCTCCACGGCAAAGAAGACAACTCATCCGCCATTGACCTCGAAGACCTCATCAACGCATAAGACTACTCAGTCGAACTGAGTTTTTAGCCATGACCCCGATCATTATCCCTCAACTTGATGCAAATGTCGTCGACGTGACGATTACGCAGTGGCATAAGCAAGTAGGAGATACTGTTGGAAAAGGCGAAATCATTGCGGTGTTGACAACGGATAAGGCGGCGTACGAGTTTGAATCGCCAGACTCTGGTATTTTGTTAGCGATTTTCGCGCCAACCAAGAGTATTGTTCCAACTGGCAGTGTGATGGGTGCGATTGGTGAGCAAGGAGAGGATGTCAGAGCCAGCCTCTGTACCTGCCCGTCGGTAACGCAAGGGCAGCAGGATACAAGGAGAACAGTGGATGCAGCGGCAGCTAAGACGTATCGCGTGCGCGCAACGCCGCGTGCGCGCAAACGTGCCTCGGAAAAAGGATTTGATCTTGCCGCAATTTGTGAGGCAGAGGGTGTAGAAATTGTTGATGAGGCGGCTATTGCCGCGTATGAACAAAAAAAAGGAGAGCAATTATGATGACACGACGTTCATTTTTTGGCCATGTAAGTGCGGGTGCTGCTGCAACGGCAATCGTCCCGATGATGAGTGGAACAGCTTCCCTCGCAGAAGAGACGGTGCAAACATTGGCACTTAAGAAGTCGCCCTTCAATCTGGCGATCGCAGGTTTCACCTTTAACAAGTTTAAACTGGAGGAAACGCTGGTGATGATGAAGCAGGTCGATGTGCATTATCTGTGCATCAAAGATTTTCATCTGAAGATGGATTGCACAGTGGAAGATGTTGCTGCTTTCCATGTAAAGTGCGCGGAGTTCGGGGTGAAGGGATATGGAGTCGGTCCTATTTATATGAAGGACGAAGAGGCCGTAAACAAGGCTTTTGCTTACGCCAAGCTGGTGGGTGTCAAGGTGTTGGTCGGTGTGCCGCATGACATGATCGAGAAGAAGCGAGTCGCTTCGGCGAAACTCTTGAAGCTGATTAACGAGAAGGTTCAGGAATATGACATCAAGTATGCGATTCACAATCATGGACCAGATATGCCCGAACTCTTTCCCAATGCAGAGAGCGCTATAGAAATGATTGGAAACTTGGATAAGCGAATCGGCTTGTGTCTGGATATTGGACATCAGTTCCGAGATGGCAAGGATCCTGTCGCAGCGATCCTGAAGTATCATGAACGCCTTCATGACGTGCACATCAAGAATGTCACGGCACCGACAAAAATGGGCAAGGGCATTGAAATGCCGCGCGGTTTGATTGACATGCCTGCAGTTGTTCGCGCGTTGTGCAAGGTCAATTATTCAGGCGCATGCAGTCTGGAATACGAGAAGGATATGGATAAGCCCTTGCTCGGCATCGCAGAGTCTATCGGTTACTTTCGTGGTGTTATGGATTCAGCGCGCACGTAATGTTAACATGAGGACCGGACTTATAACTCTTATGTTCTGCGCATGGCTTCAGTGTCATGCGCAGAATGGTGTTCAATGGAAAACGTTGAAGCAGACGCAACGGGCGTTGGGTTGTACGAATTGTCTGTGGAATGGTGATTCAGTCCTCTTTTCAAATGAGACAAACATTGTACGGTTTTATCCAGGGCGTCGCAGGGCGGATGTTAATAGGTGTACGGTTTGGCTGAATGTCTTGCCAGAGGGAAATGTCTCGAATGGCGATTGGCGCCTCAGTGCAATCGATCTCGACTTTATCAAGCTGGGCATGTTAACGGCGACCAATGGCGAGCCCAAGCACTTGCATGTTATGCTAGATGCCGGCCATGGGGGTATGGATGATGGTGCACGTTCGCGTCCACCGTTAGTAGTCAGCGAGAAGCATCTGACGTTAGACCTCGTTCGGTTGGTTGGACAACGTTTAGAAGAGGCTGGCATGAAGGTTTCGTATACGCGTACCAATGATGTCGCACTTGCTCTGGATGAACGATCGCTTGCAGCGCGCAAGGCCAAGGCGGATATTTTTGTCAGTATCCATGCAAATTTTTCTCCCAATCCCCAGTCTACGGGCTCAGAGACGTTTGTGATTAATCCGGCAGGTTATGCAGGCACGCCGGAGGGCAGCCGCGCGCGCGGCTTTCAAATTGGCAATGCCAACGATTATCTCAACACGCAACTCGGCTATGCCATTCAGCGTCACTTGGCACTGATGGATGAGAAGGTCCCGGATCGCGGTTTAAAGCGCCAGTCCTTTTTTGTTTTGCGGGAAACCAGTTGTCCAGCTGTGCTTGTTGAAATTGGTTTTCTCTCCAATGTGTCTGAGCTTTTGAAGATGTTGGAGTCGGAGTGGATGGACACGTGCGCTGACTCTATTTCGGATGGTATTTTCGAATATGCGTCAAAGGTGGACGCTTTGGGCGTGGCCATCCGCGAAAAGCGTGAGCGCGAGTTTGCCTCAAAGAAAGCAAAGGCTGAAAAAGATAAACTGGCTAAGGTGGAAAACCCCTCCTTGGAAATAAACTGTGTTAATACAAATTACGTGACGGGTGTGCAATCTGAAGAGCAAGAACTAGACGCCCCAATCACGAATAGAGTTGAAAAGACTGTGATTGAAATGAAGCCGACTGAGAAAGTTCAGCCAGCGGTGACGAATGTGTCGCCCCAGAGCATTTTCGATTACTACTCGAAGCGATAACTATTGACCATAACTATGTACTACGCTGATTTCCATATTCATTCGAAATATTCGCGGGCGACGAGTTCGATGTGTACGCCAGAAGGACTGTCGCATTGGGCGCAACTCAAGGGCATCACCGTGTGCGCGACGGGGGACTGTACCCATCCGAAATGGATGGAGGAGCTAAAAGAGAAACTGGTTAAGGCTCCAGATGCAGATGGACTTTATCAACTGACCCGCGAAGCGCAGAAGATTGCGGACCACGATGTGCCTGATCATTGCCGTGCGACGGTACGTTTTATTGCGACGGGTGAGATTAGCAGTATCTATAAGCGTGGCGGACGTACCCGCAAGGTGCACAGCATTATCGTGTTACCCTCACTGGAGGTCGCAGAGCGTGTGAATGCAAAGCTCGGCGAGATCGGCAATATCGTCTCGGATGGGCGTCCGATTTTAGGACTTGATCCGTGTCGTTTGTTGGAGATACTGTTGGAGACTGACTCTCGCTGTGCGTTGATTCCTGCGCATATTTGGACACCTTGGTTTTCTATGCTGGGTTCAAAGTCAGGCTTTGACTCGGTAGAGGAGTGTTTCGGCGATTTGAGCTCACATATTTTTGCTGTTGAAATGGGTTTGTCATCAGATGTGCCGATGAATCGACGCATCAGGTGTCTAGATCATTTGACGCTGATCTCTAACTCCGACTTGCACTCCCCCTCGAATCTTGGACGCAATGCAACGGTCTTTCATGGCAAGCTCGGTTATGATGCGATGTTAGGCGCGATGCGGTCACGCGATCTAAAGAGGTGGGGGGGGGCCATCGACCTCTTCCCAGAAGAGGGCAAGTATTATCTGGACGGCCATCGCACATGCGGCGTCTGCATGGAGCCTGAAGAGAGCATGGCGTGCGGCAATATCTGTCCTGTGTGCGGCAAGGAGCTGACGATCGGCGTACTCCATCGCGTGGTTGAAATCGAAAGGTTTGGGCGAGGGTCTCCGACCCCGCCTTCGGCGTTTGCTCCTGATGTCTATCACTATATCATACCGCTGATTGAACTGATTGCCCAGACGTTGAATGTTGGTGTCACTTCTAAGAAGGTGCAGGCTGCCTACCAGAAGATTCTTGCTGAGCATGGAAACGAATTAGCACTGTTGTTGGACGCGCCGGATTCCGAGTTGGATTTATTGGGGCAGGTTGGTGCCTGTATTCGGGCTGTACGCAAAGGCCATGTCACGCGCAAAGGCGGTTACGACGGAGAGTATGGAGTGATTCGTGCGGAAGTTTGAAGGAGAAACGATGGAAGAAACTATATTGTATCATTCACATCCAGCGATGTTTAAAAATCGTCCATTTGCGTTTATTCTTTGCCTGATCTTGTGTTTTGTAGGCATTGGTCTTCTGATTTGTTTGGTCTGGTGGATTAAGACAAGGGGGACAGAGCTGACAGTGACGAATGAGCGCGTCTCGTTACGCAAAGGAATATTGTCTAAATTTACAAATGATGTGTATCTCACGGACATTCGTAATGTGCAGATTTATCAGTCGTTTGGGCAACGTATTTTCGGCGTGGGATCTGTCGCGATCTCGTCCGCAGGAAATGAGGGCATTGAAATTGAGGTAAAAGGTATTCCTCGTCCTGACAAGATCAAGGTAATCATTGATGCTCATCGCAGGGATCGTGATTAAAAGGTGAGGAACCGCATTAAGGCGCTTACTTGATTCCCTTACGAATGGACATATCCTCATGCCAACGAAGGAACTTATACGTGGATAGTCCGATAATCGTCAACCCCAACATGAAGATCCCATAGGCGAGCGGCCAAGGAAAGCCCTTGGTCATCATGGAAAACTCAGACATTCCTCCAACTCCTGCTAGAACATTGAGGGGCATGAACACAACATTGATGACGGTCAGGCGTTTCATCAACACGTTAAGATTGTTGCTCACGACAGAAGCTCGCGCATTCATGAGTCCCGTGAACACATTGGCATAAACTTGCGCCTGTTCGAGACATTGTGCATTCTCAATGGCCAAGTCATCAACATACTCAAGCATCTCCGGTGTCAAACCTACGGTCTGAACATTCTTCGCATTCGTCTTTAATCGCTCAATCACTCGGCCATTGGCACTGATGGCGTTGATATAGTAAACAAGGCTCTTTTCGATGCTAAACATGAGGAGCAGGTTGCGATTTTCCATGGAAGTCATCAACTTGGATTCCAGCGAGTTTGCAATCTCGTTGATGACCTGAAGATGGCCGATGAAATGTGTGATACAGGCTGAGAGAACGCGGAGAAAAAGCATCTGGATATTCTGGACCTTCGAAAAAGATCGGCCTTTGAATTCAGAAAAATCACTGGGAGCCACTACAATTAGTCGATCCCGATAGAGGAACAGACCGACGGCATTGATTAGAAAGACAAAATTATCATGGGAGGAGTAGCGTTTCGGTTCCTTAAAGATGACGGCGATGTGATTATCCTCCACTTCCAAGCGTGGAAGCTCAAAAGGATCTTGAGTTGAAGCTAGATTGTGTTCGTCAATCTGATAGGTGCTCATCAACAACAGCTTCTCTTCAGGCGTCGGATCTGTGACTAACAACACCGGAGCATTAGCGTCCTGGGTAAGTACAACTTCTCCAGCGGTTATCGTATAATATGTAATCATCGCATGCTGCCCTTTCCTTATGCGCGCCAGATTTCCATCGTGTGATGTTAATCCGATGGTGCTTTTTAATTTCCAAGCGAGGGGTAGGTCAAAAATCGGCAAAATTATACTCTCTTTCCCCTCCCTCTGTCATGGCTTATTTTTTCAAAACATATTATATTTTGAACCCGTATGTTCGGGATGTTTGAGACAAAAATTTGGGAAGTGTCATCTTGTAATTATTGAGCCCCTTTGATATAGTATTAGCTTCAATTTTAAATCGAAGGGAATGGGTATGAATATTCACATTGCTGGGTTCGGAGCCGGGTTACCTGAACATAAGGTGACGAACGATGAGCTGCCGAAAACTGTTGACACGACAGACGAATGGATTGTGTCGCATACCGGCATCCGATCTCGTTATATGGCCTCTAAAACCGAAAGTTCGGCATCTTTGGCGACCAAGGCCGCAGAAGAGGCACTCAAAATGTCAGGTATAAAGCCCGAAGAGATCGGCATGGTCATTGTGGCGACAAGTACGCCGGATTACAATGTTTTTCCCTCCTGTGCGTGCTTGGTTCAGCATCGGATCGGGGCAGTCAATGCGGGGGCTTTCGATGTGCTATCGGCTTGTACAGGATTTGTTTATGGGATGCAGGTTGCGCGCTCATTGATGATTCTTGATCCGCGACCGATCGTGGTTGTAGGTGCGGATGTGATGACACGGACGGTCGATTGGACAGACCGCAATACGTGTGTGCTGTTTGGTGATGGCGCGGGCGCTGTTGTTCTCAAAGCGGATGATCGCCCCGGGGGGTTATTGCAGTCTTTCCTTCGTTCCGATGGCGGTGGCGAACGTGTTCTCTTCTGTGACGGCGGGTATCGTCATCCGAAGGCAGCTCATAATCCTCCAGGCTTTTTACACATGGACGGCAAAAAAGTTTTTAACTTCGCTGTGAAGGCATGTGAAGAGGTTATCCGTGAGTTGGCTAAGAAACAGGGTTTGGCGTTTGACCAAATCCGCTGGGTTGTGCCCCATCAGGCTAACTTTCGTATTCTGGATGCCGCGGCACGTCGGCTAGAGATTGATGTGGCCCGATTTTACATCAATATCGCAGAACTGGCGAATACGTCGTCCGCAACCATCCCTCTTGCGTTGGCGCAGATGAGCCGTGAAGGGCGCTTCAAGTCTGGCGATTATATTGCCTTGGTTGGCTTTGGTGCTGGATTGACCTGGGGTGGAATGTTGTTTCAGGTGTAGAAACGTTTTATTTTTCAGAAAGGGTTGATATGACTGGTTACAAATGGATATTGACGGGGTGTATGTTCATGAGCGTATTGGTGGGATGCAAGGAGAAAGAAAAAGTGGCTCCAGGCGATCTGCCCGTCGCAACGGTGGTTGCAATCGTCAATGGCAAGCAGTTACTCTTTGGAGAGATGAGCAAACGTGCTGACGGTTATTTAAAATATGCTCGAGAAGAAGAGAATCTGATGTTTGCTTCAAACATGTTAGGGCAGGCAAAGGAATTTTATCGCAAAAAAGCGATTGAGACTTTTATTTATAAGACGGTGATGTTGGATGAAGCGGTTCGAATGAAGATTGTGATCAACGAAAACGAGCGTACGTTGGGATTGCAGCAATTGGCCTTTGCACTCTCGAAAAGGAATTCAACGACCAATGCATTTTTTAACCAAGGCCCCCAGGCGCCCGAAATCATGCGGCGCGATTTTGAGGATGGACTGGTCATCGAGAAGTTGCTGAGTCAGGAAGTGCAAAAAAAGATCCGGATCAGCGACAAGGAAGTGGAAGAAGTCGCAGCAACGATTGCTGTGACGAATGAACTCAAGCATGCAAAACTCGAGATGATTCGTAAACAGATTGTCGGCGGTGCCGCTTTTGAAGATGTCGCAAAAACCGTTTCGGAATGCGCAAGCGCAAAGAAGGGTGGCGATTTGGGAGAGTTTGGCCGCGGGAAGATGGATAAAGCCTTTGAAGAGGTCGTGTTTAAATTGAAGGTTGGCGAAATCAGTCCCGTTTTCGAAACCAAGTATGGCTACCATATTGTGAAGGTGGTTGCTCACAACAAGGCGCAACCCGCCAAGAATGCTGTTCCGGCTGTTCCTGAGACGGTTCGTGCGTCTCACATCCTGCTTAGGCGTCTCTCTGATGACCGTACGAAGATTGCGACCTTGTTGTATAAGACGCATCATCAGCGTGGGGCTAAGCAAATGTTTGACGACTTGAGGGCTCAGGCAAAAATAGAATGTTCCCTTTTTCCAGGGATGGCCTCTAGCGAAAACAATAAATAACGCCATGCAAGTCGGGATCGACATTTTAAAGGCGACATCGTTCCGATTGCTCAAAAACTGCCGGGTTGGATTATTAAGCCACCAAGCAGCCGTGATGAAAGACGGCGCAACTTCTGCTCAATGTTTGCATCAGGCGCGAGGTGTAAATCTCGTGGCGCTCTATGGCCCAGAGCATGGCTTCTTTGGCCAGGCGTCTGCAGGTGAGCATACAGTCTCACGCATCCATCCAGACTGGAATCTTCCCGTTTATTCGCTTTATGGGGAATTTCGAAAACCAACGCCGGAGATGTTAAAGGACGTGGATGTTATGGTCTGCGATTTACAAGATATTGGTGTGCGCTGTTACACCTATCTTGCGACGCTTCGTAATATGTTGGAGGCATGCGCGGAAGCCGATGTAGATGTCGTCGTAACCGATCGCCCCATCCCCTTGCCGAAGGTTGTTGATGGTCCCATGTTGGACGAACGTTTCTCCAGCTTTGTTGCGCCATGTCCCTTACCCATGGTTTATGGTATGACGCCTGCGGAGGTCGCACAATGGATGGTCAAAAAACATTTATTAAACGTTAAGCTGACGGTTGTTCCCGTGACGGGGTGGACCCGTGCGGATGCAGGATGGGATGGAACGCGGCCAGATTGGGTGCCCCCATCGCCAGGAATCAAGTCATGGGAAGCCGCAATGACTTATTCCGCCACTGTCTTTTCCGAGGCATTGCCTGGCATTGATTGTGGACGAGGAACCAATCTTGCCTTCCGTGTGTTAGGCGCACCATGGATTTGCGCAGAGCAATGTTGTCAGGCCTTGATGAAGCAAAAGATAGCGGGCATCACCTTTAATCCTTATCGATATGTCGCTGGTATCGCCCCTTATCTGGGAGTTGAATTGGATGGCATTCGCTTGTGTGTAACCGACCCAGCCACCTTTAGACCTGTAAAAACATCCGTTCTGATTTTGGATACACTGGTATCTCTATACGGCATGAAACGTGTGTGGAAACATCAGGGTACGCGTCTTGAATGGTTTGATAAATTATATGGTACGGCTGCGACGCGTCAAGCGGTACAAGTTGGTCAGGGCACCCTGTTGCCACGTCAATGGGCAGCGGCCAGCAAGACGTTCGTGAAGGAACGGCAAGAGATCTTGATGTATACTTAGGATTGTTATGAATAGAGGAGCGCTTTCAATACCTGGAATTATTGATCTGGCGAGTGTCTACTATGGTTCCGCCGTACTTTTCGCGGCGCTTGAAAATGATCTCTTTACTCGTGTGCAGTCACTGGGGGCCTCTGCCACGGTGGCTCAGATCGCAACGTGTATTGACGCGAATGAACGTGGCGTGAGATTGCTTCTGAATGCTTGTGTCGCGATTGGATTGATGGACAAGCACGAGGATGTTTACGTCAATACGCCGGCGACGATGCTGACCCTTGTGTCGGGGGCGCCCCATGATTTGACGCGCGCGATTCGTTATAATAGCGATGTCTATCCGGCCTGGGGACGCGCATCTGAGTTTGTCCGCACCGGTAAACCCGTGGAGGCTCCAGATATTCATTTAGGGGAAGACGCAGCGCGTACGAGACGCTTTGTGATGTCCATGCATGGCCGAGCTCTGGGCATTGGACGTGATGTTATTCCAATGCTGGATTTAAAAGCGTGCAGAAAGGTTCTGGATCTAGCGGGGGGACCAGGAACGTATGCGGTGTTGATGGCGCAAGTTAATCCGCACTTAAGCTGCGTGACCGTTGACCTGCCTGAAATCTCGGCAGTAGCTGCGGAACTGGTTGGCGCGTCGGATGTGGCCAGTCGTGTTATGTGCCAGGCAGGTGATTATCATGCGGACACGTATGAGGCTGAGGCGTATGATGTTGTCACGATTTTTGGGGCCTTGCATCAGGAGTCGCCAGAGGACATCCGAGATATTCTGTGCCGCGCATATAACGCATTGAAGCATGGAGGTAAAGTTTATATTTTGGACATGATGACAGATGCAACGCATACCGCACCAGTTTTCTCTGCTCTTTTTGCGATCAATATGGCACTGACGACAGACCATGGATGGGTCTTCTCCGATGATGAATTGAAGGGGTGGTTACAAGAGGCAGGATTTGTTTCCGCAGAGACACATCCTGTTCCACCTCCTATGCCACATTGGCTCGTGACAGCACGTAAAGCGTAATTCTACATGTTGCACGAGACGATATGCGCTTCACCTGAGTAGATGGACGTAGGACCTTGGGCGGTTTTCAGAAGGAGTGATCCGTCTGCCTGTATCCCCATAGCGATGCCTTCAAGATGAGAACCTGCATGATCCATACGGATGAACAACCCGCTTAATGCGTCAAGCGCATTGATGTTTTGCACAAGCGACTGAAATCCAAAAGCCCGCCAATGATCATAAAGTGGCTCAAGCCGATTTAGAATTTCTGCCAATAATTGTTCCCGTTTTAAGGGTTCGCCATTTTCAATCAAGATGGAGGTGGCTCGGTCTTTTAATTCAACAGGGATTTGCTCGGCAGGCAGGTTGACGTTGATCCCAATACCAACAACGATGTAATCGATTGTGTCTTGCTTTGTGTGCAACTCGCAGAGGATGCCACTGATCTTTTTTCCGTTCACGAGAATATCATTTGGCCATTTTATTTTTGGTAGCAGAGTCGGAACACACGCACCAATCGCTTCCGCGACAGCCAAGCCGACCACGAGTGGCAGGGATGGCACGCTGGCAATCTCCACGTCAGGACGCAGTAAAAGTGAAAAATAAAGATTCATTCCCGACGGCGAGAACCACGCACGTGTCATGCGTCCACGGCCTGCGGTTTGCGAATCAGCCATGATGAGCAAACCCTCGGGTGTTCCTGCCTGCGCAGCGACGTCCACATCACGATTCGTCGATTCGGTGTCTTGTAAGAATCGAACTTCATATCCCAATCTTTTAGCCGTCAATTCAAAGGAAGAGCGTTGCATCAGAAACCCCTTTAACAACTTCATGACTCAAATGTAATAACATTGTACAATGGTTTACTTGAAATGCAAGGGAAAACCGATTTGCGATGAGTGCTTAAAAAACGGTCCAAAAATAAAAAACAATTGTCGATGTCGGACAGATAGCGTATACTACGAACATAATATTGATACAGCAATTGTTGATGAATTTATTTAAGGGGATACCGAATGATTTGTTTTAAACAGCTTGAAAAAAAGCTGAGGACATTCATAATTATTAGTGGTTTTTTTTGTTGGTTTGTGGCGCTTGTCGGGTGCATGACACCGTCACGTGCGGATCGCGAGACCGAAGAGGTCGCTCGTCGCTTGGCGACGGCTTATTGGCAGGTTCAGACCGGACGTACAAATGAGCTTAACTTATCGCGCCCTTCTGAAGTCTTGACACTGCGCATTGCGTTACAGGCGATCGCGCGGGGCGATGAGTCGGTTATCTTTCCAGCTATCCCAGACATGAATGTCAACTTGACAAATGGTGCTTGGCGCCTGACGTTAACAGAAGCGTTGAATGTGGCGGCCCGAAATGATCGAGCCTATCAGAGCCTGAAAGAGGCTATTTTTAATGCAGCGCTAGAGTTGGACTCTCAGCAGTTTATGTTTGAGACCTCGTTCAGCGGCATGTTGCTAGGGGCGTTAAGCGATTCGGCTTCGGGATCGGATCCGCGGATTACAGCGGCGACAGGAGCAGATTTTTCGAGGCGTTTTGAAAGCGGCACGGTCGTGGCTGGAAATTTGGCACTGGATGTGTCACGCCTGCTAAGGAGCGATTGGAGTTCGCTGGGCTTGACGGGTGACTTGTCAATGAGCATACCGCTGTTACGCGGCTCGGGACGCGAAATCGTGCGCGAACCTTTAACCCAGGCTGAACGAACCCTCATGTACTCCATTAGAAGGTTTGAATACTATCGGCAAACGTATGCTGTGCTCATTACCGACCGTTTTTTTGCGGTTTTGGAATATGCACAACGCCTGAAGAATGCTAAAGATAACGAACATAATTTGGATCGGAACAGTAAGCGAGCGACGATGATGTTTGAGGCGGGACGCATGGGCAGCATTGAGGCCGACCAAGCGAAGTCTCAGCTCCTGTACGCTCGCGAGAGCGTGATTACCATGCGTCTTTCATTTGAGACTCGGCTCGATAGCTTCAAGATGTCGATTGGCCTACCACCTGATGCGCTTGTGGAGGTTGATGAAGAGGAATTAGAAAAGCTCACGCGTGAAATTCAGCAGACCGCGAAGGAAGGGACAGGTGGAGAACGGCTCTTTCCTGATGAAGAGGATGCGTGTATGATGGCGTTGGCGCGGCGCTTGGACTTAATGAATACGCGTGACACATTGAATGATGCGGAACGTGACGTGAAGGTTGCTGCAGATATGCTTCGTGCCGATGTGTCGATTACTGGAGTCGGACAGACATCACGTTCTATTGCGCTAAACAATGAGGCACACAACAGTGGGGGGGAAGATTGGCGACTTTCCTTGCGTGCCGATTTTCCCTGGAATCGACGCTTGGAACGGAATGCGTACAAAAAAAAGCTACTTGCACTCGAACAGATAAAACGGGATATCGAAGAAAAGGAAGATGGAGTAAAGGCGGCTATCAGAAATGGTATTCGAAGTCTTGCTGCAGCTGAATCATCTTATAAGATTCGCGCAGAGACCTTGCGTGTGGCGCAAATGCGCGTGGATAGTACAGCCATGTTTATGGAGTCGGGCCGCGTTATCATGCGTGATGTACTGGAAGCTCAAAAGGCGCTTTTAAGTGCTCAGGACGATTTGTGCGCTGCGATCGTTGGTTGGCAACTTCGAGATTTAGAATTGTGTCGTGATATGGGTCTCTTGAGTATTTCCGATGTAGGCATGTGGCAGCGTAACAATGCCAAGGATGGCAGAAAACCATGAGCAAAAAAAGAACCAATATGAAAAAATGGATATTTACCGGGTGTATCTTCGTGGCTATCCTGAGTGCATGGATAGTGGCGAGAAATCGGAAGCCAAAGGATGTTGTGGTTCCCGTCATTAATGTGCAACAAGGACCTTTAACCATTTCGGTTACCTCTACAGGTTCGATTCAAAGTCGCGATAAGGTGGTTATCGCAAATGAGTTGGAAGGTAATAACACGGTGATCTGGGTCATTGACGAAGGCGCGGCTGTGAAGGCTGGTGACTTGTTGGTTGAGTTTAATGCGAGTGAGTTGATTGAAAAACGTAAAGAACAGGAAATTGTCGTTGGGAATGTGGAATCGGCCGTGACGTTTTCAAAGGAAAAGCTTGAAATTACTAAGGGCGATTGCGATGCTAGTCAATTGGATAGCGAGGTTGAACTGATGCTGGCAAAGATGGACTGCGAAAAATATGAGCGTGGTGATTATCCACAACTACGTCGACAGTCGGAGTCTGATATGGCTCTGGCGGATGAAGAAGTCAAGCGTGCGACAGAGAAGCTTGAATGGTCGAAGCGTCTGGCGGCGGCTTCATTCTTGACACGTACGGATCTGCAGGCTGATCAGCTTGAGCTTACGCGCAAGCAAATTAATTATGATATGTCTGAGACCAAGATGTCGGTGTTGACTAATTATACGGTCCTGCAGCAACAGGCGACATTGAATAGTCGTTTGCGCAAAGCAGAGCGTGCGCATGTGCGTGTTGCTTGGCAAAATAAGGCGACGTTGCGGCAAGTCGAGGCTGAATTGCGTGCGCGGAGCCATGAATATGAGCGTGCAACAAATCGGTTGGCTGAGTTGGATGTGCAGATTGGAAAGAGCAAAATTTTTGCGCAGACGAACGGCATTGTTCTCTATGCTTCCACGGTCCTGATTTCTCGGCGTCAGTGGTGGGTTAAGCCACTGGCTGTTGGCTCTACAGTTCTTGAACGGCAGGAACTTATTTATATTCCGTTGGAATCGGGTATGGTCGTTGAAACCATGGCCCCGGAAGCGAGTTTGACGAAAATTAACACGGGCATGAGTGCAAAGGTCAAAATCGATGCCTTCCCAGGTCGTGTGTTCGATGGGACGCTTGTGAAGATCGGGATTCTTCCTGATGGACAAAGTTCTAGCTTGAATCCAGATTTAAAATTGTATAAATGCGAGATCGAATGTGACTTTCAGAATATCACGATTCGTCCTGGTATGAGTTGTGATGTTGAGCTGGTGAAGAACTCGTATGATAAGGTGTTGTATGTGCCAGTCCAATGCGTCGTGCGAGAGAATGGGTTGCCCGTCATTTATGTACGCAAAAAAGGGGAATGGGTCGCTCAGACGGTACGGGTCGGGTTTGATAATAATCGTATGATTCATATTTTAGAGGGCGTGAACGTGGGTGATGAGGTGATGCTGGCACCTCCGATCAAAGAGTCAAAATCTGAAGAAAAAGATAGTCGACAAATGGAAGAACTCCGCAGAAAGAGCAAGGTGCGAGTACCTTTCGACGAGGAGACAGATCGACCTTCAGCAGGAAGAGTTAAGAAACGTAATCCCATTGAAAAAGGGTTGGATGCGTTGGAGACCAAGACAAACGGGATGAGCGAGACCAAGTCGGATATCAGGCGCGATAAAAAAAGTGATAGTCCTGGGCTAAGTACAGTCGGTACATTAAGTAAGGAAGTCGGTACATGAAGGAATCTCAGACGGAAGAAGTTGTTCGTCTTGAGCAAGTGAAACGGCATTATCATGTCGGTGATGAGATCGTGCGCGCTTTGGATGGTGTTTCTTTTGCCATTCGTAAGGGGGGCTATTGGGCCATTATGGGGCATAGCGGTTCTGGTAAAAGCACGATGTTGAATATCCTTGGATGTCTCGATCGTCCTACGCATGGCGCGTATTGGTTGAATGGTGTGAATGTGGCAGAGATGGACGATAATGAACTGAGCGATCACCGTCTGCGAAATCTGGGGTTTATCTTTCAAAGTTTTCATCTCATTCCCCAACTGACGGTTCGAGAAAACATAGAGGTGCCGTTGTTGTACTTGGGAATTCCTGCAGCGGAACGTGTCAAGAAGGCTAAGGAATTAGCGGAGCGCGTTGGTATGGCACACCGCTTGAAACATTTGCCGTCAGAACTATCAGGGGGTCAGCGCCAGCGCGTGGCCGTTGCACGTGCCTTGGCTAATGACCCTGCGGTCTTGCTGGCAGATGAGCCGACAGGGAATCTGGATTCAACAACCAGCATGCAAATCATGGGGTTGTTTCAAGAATTGCATGATCAAGGGAAGACGGTCATTGTTGTGACGCATGAAGCGGAAATTGCTAATTATGCAAAGTCACGCATCATCCTGAAAGATGGACGTATTGCTACGATTACGGAGGGTAATCCATGAGCCAACTCTTCTATATTTGGCCCTTTGTCAGACTGGGACTCGGGGATGTCTGGCGTCATAAGACACGTTCCTTCCTGACCATGCTTGGCATGGTCTTTGGTGTAGGCAGTGTGATCTCCATGTTGGCAGTAGGCGAAGGTGCTAGCCAACAGGCGTTGGAGGCTATTAAGCGGCTGGGCAGCCAGAATATTTTGCTTTCCTCTGAAAAACCTTCTGATGATTCAGGCGTGGGCGGTAGTTCAAAAAGTAGCAAGTTGGTGATGTACGGATTGCTGTATGAGGATGAACAGCGCATTCGCGAGACCATTCCAAATGTGATATTGACAGTGCCAGCGCGCATGGTACGACGTACAACACGTTTTGGTGACCGCCTGTTAGAGCTGCGGGTCGTCGAGACTGAACCGAGCTGGTTTGATGTTGTCGAACGTCCGGTGTTGGCCGGTCGCGTGTTGAAGAGGAATGATTTGGATACGGTCGCCAATGTATGCGTGCTGACGGAGATGGGCGTCCGCCGATTGTTGGCAGCAGAAGAGGTAGTCGGGCAGATGATTCGTATTGGCTCAGGAAGCTTTGAAGTGGTTGGTATAGTGAAAAATGAAGACGGGGGTTCCGTACGTGCACCAGACAGTGAAGCGGATGTCTATATTCCAATGTCCACAGGGAAAAAGATGTTCGGTGATACGAGTATCCACTATACACCCGATGGACATACGGAGGGCGAGCGTATTGAACTGGGTCAGATCATTGTGCGCATGTCGAGTACAGAAGCCGTCGAGGCCAGCAGTAAGGCGATTGAATCCATGTTGGCGCGTTTCCATAAGCATAAGGACTATAAAATAGATGTGCCGTTAACTTTGTTACGCGAAGCGGAACGGACAAAAAAAACCTTTAATATTGTGCTAGGGACAATTGCAGGAATCAGCTTACTTGTAGGGGGTATTGGTATCATGAACATCATGCTGGCTTCTGTGACGGAGCGAACCAAAGAGATTGGTGTCCGACGTGCCATCGGTGCACGGAAAAGTCGGATTGTGGTTCAGTTTCTGATTAACACCTGCGTCCTCTCGATTGGAGGGGGTCTTGTCGGATTATTGTTAGGCGTTGCCATCCCTTGCCTGATTACAATGACAACGGACATGCCCACGGTCGTAGAATCTTATAGTCTTTTTTTAGCTTTTGGAATTAGCGCAGGTATCGGAATTATCTTCGGACTCTATCCGGCCATGCGCGCCGCATCATTAGATCCGATCGAAGCCTTACGGCACGAGTAAAAAATATGAGTACAGTCATTCTTCAGCCAAAACGTGAGTTTTCAGTACACCGCCGCCATCCGTGGATCTTCTCGGGAGCCATTGCCCATGTGGCAGGAAATCCCGAACTAGGCGATACTGTCTGTGTGAAAGCATCGGATGGAACACTTTTGGGGATGGGTGCTTATTCGCCTGAGTCGCAAATCCGCGTGCGAATGTGGTCGTTCGGGATATGTGAAATCAATGCTGCCTTTATCTCCAATCGTATTGCCCAAGCTGTGGGCGGACGAAGTCTCTTTCTTGCCGAAAGTGTGACCAACGCTTATCGTCTGGTGAATGCCGAAGCAGATGGTCTCCCAGGGTTGATCGCTGATCGCTATGGCGATTGGATTGTGTGCCAATTTACAGCCGCAAGTGCGGAACATTGGAAACGGGAAATCGTGGAAGCCTTACAGAAATACTCGCCCTGTCGAGGTGTTTACGAGCGCTCAGATGTGGATGTGCGGTCGCGTGAAGGGCTTCTGCCAATCACAGGGATACTTGCAGGTGAATTGCCGCCGGATCGCATCGAGATTGTGGAACATGGGTGCCGTTATTACGTGGATGTCAAACAGGGACACAAGACCGGCTTTTATTTGGATCAACGTGACAATCGTGCACTGATCAAACGATACGCGAATGGACTGGATGTGCTGAACGCCTTTTCGTATACGGGCGGCTTTGGTGTCGCAGCGCTCACGGCTGCAGCGGCCTCTGTGACGCACATCGACATGTCCGAACCTTCACTTGCTTTAGCCAAGGAAAATACAGGACTCAATACGTGTCACGTGGAACAATCGACCTTCCTTTGTGGAAATGTTTTTGAGGTACTCCGTACCTTTCGCGATTCTGCTAAGTCATTCGATATGATTATTCTGGATCCACCCAAGTTTGCAGACTGTAAAGGAAGCTTGATGAAGGCTTCGCGGGGTTACAAGGACATTAATTTGCTGGGTATGAAATTGTTACGCCCGGGCGGTCTCCTGGCGACTTTCTCTTGCTCGGGGTTGATGACCCCTGAGTTGTTTGACAAGGTCGTCGCCGATGCTGCTGTCGATGCCAAGCGTGACTTTCAAGTCATCAAACGGCTCCAGCAATCAGAAGACCATCCCGAAGGTCTTTGCTTCCCCGAAGGCCTCTATCTCAAAGGCCTCTTCTGCCGTGTCATCTAAATAGCTTTTCTTTTACACTAGTCCTTATTTTATTGTATTTACAGTTTATTGTCCGGCATGGTAAAGTAATAACTTAAGAAGATGATAAATTCGTGATATATACGATGATCGATTAGTTAGACAGGAAGGGGATACGTGAGATGAAGTTTACAAGGCGTACGTTTGTCAAAGGAAGTGCAGCGTTGATAGTAGCGCCAACAATTATACCCTCGGGCGTATTAGCAGCAAATGGAAGTCCGGGGGCAAATGATCGGATTGGTCTAGCAGTTATTGGTCCTGGACGTCAAGGAGGTGGGCTTTTAGCCTCTGCGGGACGTTCAAAGGAAGTACGTGTGGTTGCAATTGCAGATGTGAATCTGGCTCGCGCCCGTCAAAAAGCACTACCGTATAAGGCTGAGATATACAAAGACTATCGGAAGATGCTGGAGCGCAAGGATGTGGATGCTATAATCACGGCGACTCCTGAGCACTGGCGCGCATTGACATGCATCCACGCCTGTCAAGCAGGTAAGGATGTGTATGCGGAGAAGCCGATGACGTTGACAATCCGCGAAGGGCGCCTTATGGTTGAAGCGACGCGAAAATATGGTCGCGTTTTCCAGTGTGGCAGTCAGCAGCGTTCTCAGCCTGAAAATTATTTTGGGTGTAAGTTTATTCGTGAAGGGCTCATTGGCAAGATTAACAAGGTACTTTGTTCCAATTATCCAAGCCCGTGGGAATGTGCCTTTCCTGGCGAGAAGATTCCTGAGGAGCTTGACTGGGATTTGTGGTGCGGTCCGACAGAACCTGTGCCGTATCATTCGCAACTCTATATTCCGCGTGGCAAGCCTGGCTGGCTCTCCTTCCGACCCTATTCCGGCGGCGAGATGACGGGGTGGGGGGCGCACGGATTTGACCAGATCCAGTGTGCGCTTGGTATGGATGAAAGCGGCCCTGTTGAAGTCTGGACAGATGGTACGGCCTTTGAGCCGCTTACGTATACAGAGCCTGAAGCTGGCACACGTGGCAACAAGCAGTGTCAGAAGGTTGTGGTCTCCTTCCGTTATGCGAACGGGACGATCATGGAGATGGGTAAGGGCAATCCGGGTGGCGGAACCTTTATTGGCGAAAAGGGGACAATCCATATTGCGCGTGGAGACTGCAAATCAGATCCAAAAGAACTTGTTCAAGGCCCTTTAATAAAGGCGCTTGATGAGCTCTGCGAGAAAGCGAAGGCTCATAAGGATGGCATTGAAGATCCTGCTCCTCCGGCCTCTGCAACATATGGTGAAAGCAAAAAGCGTGTTGTTCCCCAAATGGATGGCGGGCATATGCAAAACTGGATTAACTGCATCAAGTCCCGTCAGCGTCCGACTGCGGATGTGGAAACGGGCCATCGTTCAGCAACCGTCTGTCATCTGGGGAACATTGCCCGCTGGACCGGAAAACGTCTGAAATGGGACCCTGTAAAGGAAGTCTTTGATGATGTTCAGGCCAATACCTATTTGGATCGTAAGCGCAGAAAAGGATTTGAGTTGCCTGAAAAAATCTAGTTTTGTTTTGAGGTGAGCAGGGGGTGTCTATTGTTAGGCGTGCGATCATTCGAAACGATGGTAGCTTATATTTTAGTAATCTCTATAGCCCGATTCTCGGCATCATCTGAGAGGGTCAGTGTGATGTGTAATGCATCAGGCGGAATCAGATCGCCGCCGCGTTCGGGCCATTCAACCGCAACGACTGCGCCGGACTCCAGATGTTCAGGGAAGCCGATGGTCAGTAGGTCGTCAGGTCCATTCAGCCGGTAGAGATCCATGTGCACGAGCTTGAATTTCGGTGTCTGGTATTCCTGGCAGAGTGTAAATGTGGGGCTTGTGATCGGGCGGTTAATGCCTAAGGCGAAGGCGATTCCTTGCATGAAGGTTGTCTTTCCTGCGCCTAGGTCTCCTGTGAGGGCAATGACCATGCCAGGCGTAAGCTGGGTTGCAACTTCAGCGGCGATACGCCAGGTCTCTTCAATTGAATATACCGTATACTTATTTTTCATCGAATAAAGGCTTTGATCATGGGAATGATTTCATCTGTATAGCGTTCCATGTATTCATCGGCATACGCCGAGGAATGGGGCAATCTGACAAGCCCAGGCAAGTTCTTCGCCAGCGGCGAATGCTTCGGTAGGGGCTCTTGGGAGAAGACATCTAGGCATGCGCCACCGATAGTACGCGACGTCAACGCCCTTGCCAAGGCTAGTTCATCAATACAGTTGCCACGTCCGATGTTGTAAATGACGGCATGTCGTTGCATCTTTGCAAATTGTTTTGCGCCTAAAAGGACATCTGTCCCCGTGTCGGATGGTAATGCAACAATGATGTGATCAGCTGTCTGCAGGATCGTATCCAGTTGGGATATGGATGTAATGGTGTCGCCTTGGGTAAAATAGGACGGCCATTCTGTTGGTGGATTTCTCCGAAGGCCTGTTATACGAATATCAAAGGGCTTTAATTGGCGTGCAATCCATTTTCCAATATTGCCAAATCCAATGATGACGGCATGTGAACCGCGCAACAACCGGACTGCGCCGGGGTCGCAAAGGATTTTCGAAGGCCATATCTCATTGGCAAGTTGTTGCTGATAGGCACAGAGAATACCACGGTTAACCGCCAGCATAAGGCCCAATACTGTCTCCGCGATGAACTCCCCGTGAAAGGAACCGTAACGGGCTTCTATATGTGGCGGAACAGTAACACCCATCACATCGCGACCGGCTGCTGGGGACAAGATGCAACGCAACTGTTTGGCAAGTTCAAACCATTCTGGCTTGAACTTGTTCGCCAAAACGATGTCTGTCTTGGGTAACGCCCTTTTGAAGGAGGCCTCGCTGCGACACCAGATAAATGATACATAAGGGAATGTCTTGCGCAAACGTTGCACGAGATGTTTCTTCATTCGAAAATAGTGAATCTCTTGTTCGAGAAAGAGGCTGATGGTAATCTGTTTCATGTGCAAAATGGCGAGAGTGCTCTGAGCTTAAGTATAATCTTGGGTGTTTCTGTTAGCACGGTGTCCACTTCTGCTTCTGTACTATAACGGCTGAGCGAGAAACGGATTGAACCGTGTACCGCTGTAAAAGGTACGCCCATGGCCCGAATGACGTGTGAGGGTTCAAGGGAACCTGCTGCGCAGGCGGAACCCGTTGAAGCACAGATACCCAGGTCACTCAAGTGCATCAGGATAGATTCCCCCTCGATATACTCAAAACTCATATTGGATGTGTTAGGCAACCGGTTCCTGCGATCGCCATTGACACGTGAATCAGGACAAGTATCAAGTAATCCATTTTCCAGTTTATCACGCAGATAGGTCAACCACTTATTTTCAGAAACCATGGTTGCATGAGCCAGTTCAACAGCCTTTCCAAGTCCTACGATATAGGGAACGTTTTCAGTCCCTCCGCGTCGTCCGTGTTCCTGATGTCCGCCTAGCATAAACGTTTTAATGCGTGTACCTCGTCGAATGTAGCAGACACCGATTCCCTTGGGGGCATGAAGCTTATGGCCGGAAAGCGAGAGCATATCCACAGGGGTCTTACGCATGTCGATCGGGATTTTTCCAGCGACTTGTACAGCATCTGTATGTAAAATGGCACCAGCGGATTTGACGATCTGCGCAATTTTATCCATGGGAAAGACCACGCCCGTCTCATTATTCGCCCACATGATACTGACGAGCGTTGGACCGCCATCCTTAAGAACTTCACGAAGAGCATCAAGTTCAAGCTGCCCCACGCTGTCGACTGGAATTTCAATTTCATGATGACCCTTGTCGCGTAAGCGGCGGCAGGGACCTAATACTGCAGGATGCTCCACGCGGGAGGTAATGATCTTTGCTTGGGTCCCTAGTACGTCCGCCGCACCCTGAATCGCCATATTGTCGCTCTCTGTCCCGCAACTGGTGAAGACGATTTCCGAGGGATCCGCATGGATGAACGTGGCGATACGCTCACGTGCAGACTGCACAAACTTTGCAACCTGTCCGCCGAAGGCGTGCATACTGGACGGGTTGCCATAAAACTCACTTAAAAAAGGCAACATCGCATCCCTGACTTCAGGCGCCACACAGGTCGTTGCATTATTATCAAAATAAATAGTATTCATAGTGTCTTCCAATAAAATTAAAATATAGCAAAATAACAGAGGATTAGGAAGCACGGAAAATGGCTGGCAACGGTACACCCCAAAATCGGAAATTGGGGATGGAAGTAGGCGGAAAAACGTGTTACGCTATTAACCGTACAGATCGATCTGTTTTTATCTAGGCAATTGTTGCAATATGAAATTATTGGTGGCTACGCGGAACAAACATAAGCTTGAGGAAATACGTCAAATTTTCTCCTTGCCGGGATTGACAATGCTGGCAGCGGATGAAGTCGACGGAATTCCTGCTGACGTGGTAGAGGATGCGGACACATTTGAAGGGAACGCTTTAAAAAAGGCGCGTGAATTAGGTGCTGCTTCGGGACTGTGGACGCTTGCGGATGATTCGGGGCTTGAGGTTGATGCGCTGAACAATGCTCCAGGTGTTTATTCTGCACGTTATGCGGGAGAGTCGTGCAGTTATCCAGCGAATAATGCAAAATTGTTGCATGAATTGAAGGGCATAAGTAATCGTCGGGCGCGTTTTCGTTGTGTGATAGCACTACATGCGCCAGATGGACGCGAGTGGACAGTTGAAGGCTGTTGCGAGGGAAGCATCAGTGAAAACGGTCAAGGAACAAACGGGTTTGGTTATGATCCGCTCTTTGTTCCGGTTGGTTATTCGCAGACGTTTGCAGAACTGGACGGTTTTACCAAAAATAGCCTGTCGCATCGTGGTCATGCCTTGCGAAAGGCGGCGAGTGAATGGAAATCGATACTTTCGGCGTAAGAGTGAAGGAGGCAAGATGGACGAACAGACGGATGGAGAACTTTCACGAATTGAATTGAAGTTGGAACAGGAAAAGCTAAAAATCGAACATGAACGCCTTGCCTTAGAGCGCGAACGGCTTGAAGCGGCGCGTGAACGAATGAGCGATGCATCGAATATGCAAGTGAATCGTGAAGGACAAGCGTCGGTTCGCTTGTCGACAGTTGCGTTGTCAGCTATTATTTGTCTTTTGGTGGGTGGTATTTTAGGCGCACTGTCCATGTCTATCCAACACGACCGCCGTGGGGTTGCACGTTTGCAAGAAGTGATGAAGACGCTGAATGCGGTTGAAGAAGAAGCCCGGATTGCAGAGGTCACGCCGGCGAGTAACCCGACAAATGCGGTAGTTGCCGTGGTTCCACGTCCGGCCCCGCTTCCGCAGCCCACATGGGTTCGAACCATCAAGGCTAAAAGGGGTGGCGAATCGGGTATTTCCTTGATTGTGGTTCAATAGAAATGAGCTCTTTTTTCAAAGCTTATGATATGCGTGGCGTGTTCGGGGTTGATTTCGACCTCGACACTGTTTATCGTGTTGGACGCTGGTTACCAGTTGTCCTGGATGCTCATCGTGTGCTGGTGGGTCGGGATGCGCGGTTGACCTCTGATGCGATACGAGATGCCTTGTGCCGTGGGCTAGTCGAGTCGGGATGTGCCGTCGATGACATGGGGCAGTCAACGACCCCGATGGTTTACTTTTTTACAGCCGAGAAGAGCTATGACGCGTCTATTCAAATTACGGCATCGCACAACCCCTCGAATTACAATGGTATGAAGGTTTCGCGTGCGAAGGCTGTCCCCGTCGGATATGATTCGGGTCTTGGAGAACTGGAAACGCGAGTGACGAGTGGCTGCTTGCCTCCAGCTCAAGCAGGCGGTTCCTGTTCGGCTGTACGCTATCGCGACGAATTTGTGGAGTGGTTGCGAAAACATAAGCCAGATTTGTCTGGATTGAGGTATGCTGTAGATTGTTCGGATGGCATGGCTGGCTTGATTATGAGGGATGTACTTGGGGAAGAGGCTATTTATTTGAATGAACAGCCAGATGGGCGATTCCCGCATCATGCTCCAAATCCGTTAGAGATCGAGAACTGTGAACAGCTCATGCAAGTTGTGAAAAGTCAGGGGCTAGAGGTCGGCGTAATTTTTGACGGTGATGCCGACCGCGTGATGTTTGTAGATGAGAAAGGCGCATTCATTCAGCCGGACTATCTGATCGCTGTCATCGCACAGCAGTTGCTGCGACATGAGTCCAAGGGGGCGATTGTCATTCATGACATTCGGACTTCTAGGGGTGTGATTGAGGCTCTCATTCGAATGGGAGCAACGCCAGTGATGGGCAAGGTAGGGCATGCGTTTGCGAAGAAGCGTTTGCGTGAGTTAGGCGCGGTCGTTGGTGGAGAGTTGGCTGGACATTATTATTTCCGTGATTTTTTCTGTTGTGATTCAGGGGAATTCGCTGCGCTGATCGTATTAGGTGCACTTGCAGAAGCAAAAGTACGCGGTGTAACTCTGAGTCAATTGATTGAGCCTCTCCGCTGTTATGCAAATTCCGGCGAGATTAATTTCAGAGTTGAAAAGAAGGATGAAGCGATTGCAGCCGTACGCCAAGCACTTGAACCCTTTGGACCTACAACGGCATTTTATGATTTTGATGGTATTCGTGTTGAATATGCTGGGTGGTGGCTTAACGTCCGAAAATCTAATACCGAACCTTATTTGAGACTAATCGTCGAGGCCCGCGATGATGTGATGTTGAAGACCAAGCTCGCACTGTTGCGACAAACGTTGGAACCCTTTTTTATGACAGGCCTGAAGCATGCTTGAAGTCAAGGATATATCGTTCTCGTATGGTGTCCGTGAAACACTGGGCAATATTACGTTTGATGTTGCCTCAGGTGAAATTGTAGCTGTAGTGGGTGCGAATGGCGCTGGGAAAACGACGCTCCTTCGCTTGTTGTCTTGTTTGCTGATGCAAGATTCGGGGCATACGCTAATCGATGGTATTGATTCTGTGGTTCGTCCGATTGCCTATCGGTCAAAAATAGGATTTTTATCGGAGAAATGTCCCCTTTACGACGAGATGACGGTTGAGGAATATTTGACGTACCGATTAAAAATCAAAGGGGAACGCCAGTTGCGCGTCCGCCGTCGGCTGGAGGAGGTGTTGGCACTGTGCAGGCTCGACGAGCACCGGAAGACGGTCATACGTCTCTTATCGTATGGCTACCGTAAGCGTGTTGGACTGGCTGACGTGCTGACAACGCATCCGGGCGTGTTGTTGCTGGACGATCCATTGGCTGGGATGGATCTTCCACAGCGAAAACAAGTTGCAGAAGTGCTGACATCTGTTTCGGGCCGGTCCTTGATTGTGATCGCTGGACATGAAATTACGTTCTTGTTGGAATGGTGTACACGGTTTCTGGTGTTGTACCGGGGACGAATTGTCGGGATGCATCGTGTTCGCGACTATGAGCGGGATGTCTTGCTGAAGAAGTTAGAGCAGCAAATCATGTTCGGTAAAGAAGAGGGAGGCCTGCCATGAGTGCACTTCAAGTTACGTGGTTGCGTGAGGTCCGGACATTCAGGAGGTCTTTTGCCGGTTATTTGCCAATCATCTTGTTTCTGTCAGTGGTGGGATGGTCATTTGTGATGGTGCTTCGTAAAAGTGATGGGGGCGTATTGCAGATCCAGACGATTTGGGGGATGGCGGTTTCGCCTTGGGTGCCGGTATTATGTTCAGTGCTGACGATGCGTCTCTTTGCTGAGGAACGTTCGACTGGAATGATTGACCTGCTACTCTCGGTTCCTGTCCGCGAACGCGAGCTGGTTTTGGGTAAATATCTAGCTGCGTGGACCATGACCTTTCTTGCTGTGACAACGAGTCTGGCGACCCCACTTGTGGTATTGCCATGGATAGCTCCAGCCTTGAAAAGTGCACTGCATCCTGCCGCCTTCGTCTTGACGTGGCTGATTTTGATGTTACAAAGCTCGCTATGGTGTGCAGTAGGCACAATGGTTTCCGTCTGTTTTCGAAATCAAACCTTGGCTGCAGTAGTGTCGATTTTGGTCTGTGGCGGAATTCCTCTTGCCTTCTATGCTGTTATCCTGGCCTGGATGCCGGAATTTCGCCTGAATGCCGCTTGGATGCCGCTCATTACAAATGTCTATGATTTTTCGACAGGGCTCGTCTCGTCATTTGCTTTGTCTGTTTATGTGGTATTGACGTGGGTCAGTCTGTTTATTTGTTCTAAATTGCTCGCGCTATTAAGGCTTTGATCTTCGCCAAAGAATATGATGTGAATCATGAGTGCACGTGAAAAGAAGAAGAATCCAGTAAAGGTAAACCGCCGCCAATTACGACTGACGGCCCTGTTTACAATTGTGCTTAGCGTAATTTTTTCTAGTTTATTGCTGGCGCTTTCAGCTCACTTGGACTTCTCCAAGGAGTTGTCGATCAGCGGTGTCCGCATGGTTTCAGAGCGTACGCGCAAGATGTTGGTGGAGACCCAAGGGAGTGTTAAGATTTCTTGTTTTATGGAAAGACGTAACAAAATGTTTAGGCCTGTTACGCGCTTGCTGAAAGGCCTTCAACAAGCGTCCCAAAGCGTTGCAGGTGCAAACATTCAAATTGAATATGTTGACCCACGCTGGGATTTGGTTCGCGCGGGACAAGTAACGTCGTATGGCGTTCCCATGAATGCGCTTCTTTTTGAGCGGCAACGTCGACGTGTTATTGTTACGCTTGACGAGATGATGTCTCAGCGTCAGGGTAAACAAGGGCAAGGGGTTTCCATGCGTGAGACACGTCAAGGCGCTGAAGGTGTCTTTCAAGGCGAAATGGTATGCGCTGCTGCTATTTCGAGATTGGCTCAGCCACACGAGCGCCCTATTGTGTATTGGCTACAAGGGCATGGGGAAGGACGTCATGATGATTATGACACTCTACGCGGATTTTCTGATATTGCACGGATAATGACGCGCGATGGATATGAGGTTAGACCTTTGGTTCTCGCTGGACGAAACAGCCTTCCAGAGGATTGTCGAGTATTATTGATTGCTGGCGCATCCCGTATACTTGCATCGGAAGAACGTATGATGATTGCGTCTTTTTTGCAAAGCGGGGGAAGAATGCTCTATATGGTTTTTCCGCGACAAAAGAGTGGCTTGGAAGCTATTTTACAAGAATGGGGTATTCGAGTGACCTCGTTTGTGGCCACAAGTCCGCGTACTTTATCGGGACAAGATATTTTGGTAAATACGTTTGCGAGTCATCCAACGACGTTGGATTTAGGAAACGCCTCCGTGGTCTTTGGCAGTCCAGTTTGCTTGGAAACGATTGCAGGTCCTCTGTCAGGTGAGGGTGAGCGGCCGCAGGTTACCGCATTGGCATGGACTGACGAGCAGGGGTGGGGAGAATCAGACCCAGACATGTTACCGCGGCAATTTAATCCGCAACGTGGCGAGTTGAAGGGGCCTGTCACGATTGTCGCGTTGGCCGAGCGCGGGGCCCTTGTTGCCAAAGATGTGGCCTATACAGCCACGCGTATTTGCGTGATTGGCGAGACTGATTTTGTGATGAACGGGACCTTGGGACATCGGGCGAATGCAAATCGAGATTTTTTTATGAACATTCTCGCTTGGTTATCGGGTATTGATTCAGTCACTGCTTCATCCTTAGGAGGAGACGCAATGTTGGTGACAGGATTTGAACGCAGGGACTGGTATGTTCTGATGGGGTGGGCGATCGCCGGAGTTCCTCTCATTTTAGTGGTGACAGGTTGTTTCGTCTTTAAGGTTATACGGTGGTAGTATGGGTAATCGGCGTGTAATATTATTATTGATGCTTGGAATTCTGATCTGCAGTGTGTTGCTGCTGAATTCCGCTGTGTTGGTGGGCTGGTCTTCGGCTAGTGCTGTGCCAGAAGCGGACACATTGGTTGCCCGCTCGCTAGACACAGCGCAGAAGCTGACGATTGAACGCGGCACCCTGTATGCTGGGCTTCGACGGCACGGAAATGATGGTCCGTGGGAGCTCTATTCGCCCTTTCCTTCGCGTGTCGACCAGTCGGTTATCTCGCGGATGCTGGATGCTATTGAACATACGCGGGTGACGGACAGAATCCGATCCTCTGAAATGCGACGTAGAGAATTGTCGTTAAAAGATTTTGGCTTTGCTCCTGCTGCCGTTTGTATCTCTCTTCAAGAAGGTGAACGAACAGATACGATTTTCATTGGTGCAACTGCGCCGGCAGGTAAAGAGGTTTATGTCAGGGTTGCTGCAGCGGCTGATCAGGTTATGAGCGTATCTTCTGAATTGATGGACAGTGTTCCGAAGACCCTTGATGAAATCCGATCACGAGATATTGTTTCTTATGATCGTTCCCGCGTACGCATCTTGGAAGTTAAGGCACAAGGTAAGCCCTTTATTCGGTTGTCTAAGGAGAGCGGCGCTTGGCGCTTAACACAACCGTCTGAGGCTCCAGCTGATGACCGGAAGGTGAAGGAGATGTTGGATGCACTTTACGCAATGAAGGCCTCTCAGTTTGTGTGGCCTTCTGCGGCGCGAGCGGAAGATGCGGCGATTTCCGAATCAGCCTTGAAAACACGCCTTGAGGTATATGGTCTTGGCGCGGATATGCTTGTACAGATTTCTGTACAAGAGTCCGCCGTTACCGAACCTTCGCGTCTCGTTATTGGCAATGCAGCAGAGGGGAGTGAAGGTTTTCGTTATGTGTTGATGCCGGGAGGTCAAGCGATTGCGACGATCTCTAATTCTGTTGTTGCCGCATTCCAATGCATGCCGGCAGATTTGCGAGACATGCGGTTATTTTTTGAACGGCCGGATAAGGTTGGTCGGTTGGAAATAGCAGTGGAAGGTTCATTGTTTGTGTTAACGCAGCAGAATGGAATATGGCAGATGGTGTCACCTATTACTGGGCGAGCGGATCAAGTGTTTGTGATGGAGACGATTGAACAACTGCTTCGGTTGAATGCCGTTGAAATCCTGACGACAACGAATGCGTTAAGCTCAACTCCTGTTCCGTCTGCAGAGGCTTCAGAGGGTACGAGCCGTATTGAGGTTGTAACAGAAGACGGTACGAGTTCGAAGCTTCTTTTTACGCCTGAATATGTGGGGGGAAAAGCCTATTATTTGGTTAGCATAGCTCATGCGACGATGAGTTATCGCGTGGAGATGAGTTCTGTGCCAGTGGCAGTGCTTCATGCGACTGCAGCATTGTCTTTTTACGACAGGACTATGCTCTCTTTTACGAATAATACCATCCAGCGAATTAGCACGAAGTTGCCCTCTGGTGTGATAGAGACTATCGTGCGTGAGAAAGAAGGTGCTTGGCGTCTGGATAATACAGCAGGCGTACTCATCACCGATTTGGTAACAGAGCGGCTAGCCCTTTTAGCAAAGCTAATCGCTGATCGTGTAGAGAAATCCTGTGCGATATCGAGCGATGCCGATGCTTATGGGCTTAAGATACCGTGGATGGAAATGAGCATAAGTGTGGATACAGGGGATGCAATACGAAAAACGATTTTTGTGGGCAGTGAAACGTCAGAAGGTGCGCGTTACGCAATGGTACGTGGGCAGGATCTCGTATTTGTTCTCGATGCAAAAACCGTTTCTCTTTTATGTAAATCCCTTGTGCGCACGCCCTAGCCCGAGTTTCCTAGTTA
>SESF01026368.1_pt1 | contig 31747 bp, 31 predicted proteins | sample 3171521 | NCBI WGS metagenome assembly SESF01 (sample SAMN10866945, study PRJNA518727) | freshwater metagenome | biome: subpolar coniferous forest; feature: holomictic lake; material: water; isolation source: holomictic Lake 227, 6 m and 8 m depth | place: Canada: near Kenora, Ontario | collected...
CTGGAAAAGTGACCCCGAAGCGAAAAGCCCGATAACCACAGGACGGACGGGGGTTGGCCCGCATCCTGCTTCAAACGTTTGAAGTTGCCCCGTATCTCTATAGCAGATGTTCACGCCCCCGACCACCTGTCCCAACCCCGCCTGCAAGCACCACGGGGCCCCCGCTCCCGGCTGGTATGCGAAGAAAGGGTATTACCGAACCAAGTTCGACCGCCAGCCCGTGCCCCGCTACCGCTGCAAGGCTTGCGGCCGCTATTTCGGGTCGCACACGGGCACGGCCACCTATCGGCAGCACAAACCCAAGGAGAACGCCCTGATTGCCAAGTTGCTCTGTTCGGGGGTGACGATGCGGCGGACGGCTGACTTGGTTGGTGTGACCCGCCGAACGCTCGCCAAAAAACTCCAATGGCTGGCGGTGCGGGCCAGGGCCGCCCACGCCGAATATCTCAAAAGGGCGGCTTACCCAACCTCTTACGTCCAGTTTGACGAAATGGAGACCTACGAGCGGAGCAAACTGCTACCCCTCTCCATCGCTTTGGCCGTGCGGCCGAAGACGGGGTATATCATGGGGGTGAAAGTGGCGGAAATGAACTGCCACGGAAGACCGGCCCGTGCCAGCGTCCAACGGTATGGACGGCGGCAGGACACCCGCCGGGCGGCTGCCCTCTCCGTGTTCCGGGAGGTTGCGATGATTGCCAAGGCCGGGTTGACCGTCGCCACCGACAAAAAGACCGCCTACAAGAGCCTCATCCAAACCGCCCTGCCCGGAGCGGCCCACGATGTCCACCTCAGCCGGAAGGGGCCGACTGGCAGCCGGGATCCCCTGTTCCACTTGAACCACCTTTGCGCCAAACTGCGGGCCGACCTCGCCCGTTTGGGTCGGAGATCGTGGTCGGCCAGCAAAAAGGCGGCCTGCTTGCAGGATCACCTGGATTTATACGTGGCCTTCAACAACGGGTATTGGACGGAATAAAGCCGGCCATCACAGCCGCCGACCATCGTTTTCAGGAGGGGGAAGGATGTTTTTCGCTCGGGGCAATTTTACGGAGTTGGCTCCATCCGAGTATCCGTCCGAATCTCCTCCGCTTGATGGTTTTCCCGTGCGCCGTGACAAAAGGAGATTTGCCAATCGTGCCGCCACTTCCCGATGGCGACCCAATTTATCAGCCGTCAGGATTTCCTCCTCGCACGTCAAATGTGCAAGAAACCCAAATCCGTTCGACACATCGGCGATCATTTTCACCAAATCCGGCTTTGCGTCTTTTCGCAGAAGAGACCTGAGATCGTCCACATCGTAGCCGTCCGTGTCCGCAATCCTTTTGGCAAGGCGTTCAAAACAGAGTCCCGGCCCTTTGCTATGCCAGAGTTTCAGGACTGCCAAACCGCGCACCATCTCATGCTCCAGGGGTCGCTTCGCACATTCAGAGAGGTCGTATAAATCCCTGATTTTCGCTCGTTGACTGGCGGCTCGGATTTTTTCGGCCACCACCTCTGCAAAATCGAGGGAAGGTATTTCAGCGGGAGTGAACGGAAGGAGACGGAAATAATCCTGTTTCACTTGTGCGAGATTTCCGATGGGAAGGATGGGTGTTTCGCGCGTGCTCACTTGGAGCTTGATTTTAACGCCCCTTTCGTTGTCCGCATGCCGACACACGGGATTCGCGGCACACCCTTCGTCGGTGAGATACCAATCCCGCTCCCGGTCGAATGAGAAGGAAACTCCATGAAACGGTTCCGCAAGCATGTCCAACATTTCCAGCATCAGTTCGTCCTGTTTGATATCCGTTCGGCACGTAAAATCGAGATCCGTAGATAACCGCCCACGCGGGCCAAACACCATTTTACGAAGCATCGTTCCGCCCTTGAACGCGAGATGTTCCGTCAGCCCCTTCTCGTGGAATCGCTGTAAAATGAGGGTGAGGAGAATGTCCGTTTCGAGGTGGCCGATATCGCGCACCCCCGAACGGGCAGCGCATTGTCTAATCTGGTTGTTTGTCAGCATAGGGGAGGATGATGTTTGGAACGTCGGAAAGCAACTCCCTGCGGGGTATGTTCACATTCAAGCCCCATTCGTGAACATACCCGATGTCACCCCGTTTGCGTTCGCGGCGTCCGAATGTAGAGCGCGCAGAGTTGGGAATACCCGCACGAAGCCGTTTGCGGATCGAGTCCGGCAGCCCCCCGCCTGCGATATCGAACAAAAATCCGAGCCGTTGAAGCAGGGCGGGTTTCCGCATTTTCAAGGCCGTCTCGGCAATTTCGGACTTGTCAACTACGGACGAGGCTCCGAAAACGATTCGGGCCAATTCCGAGGAACCGCCGGCCAAACGGGGGTGATCCGCACAGTCAACCACGGTTTTCGCAGGGGTGGATACGGATACAGTGCGCCCGTACACGTCATAGGAGGCGAAGCCGAAGAATTTGTCTTTTTCGAGTTTCACAAAGCGCACATCTGATCCCTCAATAGTCCGGGCCGGAACTTGGCGCAAGACCGCAACGAATGTCATCGCAGGTTTTTGTGTGGTGAACCCGTGGAAAGACGCCGCACTCCACCAGCCAATGTAGGAAGGCAAAACCGCATTGGCGGCCATAGCCAGAACATTGTTCTCGCCGAGATTCTCCGGGCCGTTTTCGGGCGGCAAAAACAAGTATCGTCCGCCGATTAGCCGCGACAGCCATCCCTTTCTCAAAAGATTCCAAATCACTTTTCTGGCGGCTGCCTCTTTCCCCAATATGTCGATCACGTCGGCGGCGAGGACGACCTCCTTCCCTTGTTCGGTTAAGGAAAGGACGACCTCGGCTTCTTTTGAACCAAGTGTGCGCATAGTGTTCATTGTAATCAATTTTATCCCTTGCGGGTATAAAATAAGATACTGGTTAATCTTTGCTTTCGCAAGAAAATTTGCCTTGAAGTCTATTTTTGCCCTGAAAAGCAAAAAAACGATGGACACAAAAGCACTGCGAAATTCTGAGTCGAAACAGTGCCGAGACTGAAATAAGGGGATCTGAACTTTCAGGCTTTGGAATTACAGAGATGGTGGGCAGGCTTAAAATCAGAGAGCCGCCGCTCCTCCTGCCACATCCCAAATCGCAAGTGATTCATAATCAGCATAATGCAAAACCTGCCGCAAACCACCTTTTGAGGTGCAGCAAAGTAGGCCACTTAAAAGGCATCAGGGCCTGTGAACATGCATTTCGCGGGAAAAAGAGGGATTTTTGAGCCTAAAATGCCATGATGAGGGGTGCTGAATCGGGATTCAGCGACCCGAAGAAGGACATTTTGGTCCCAAAAGCCCCTTTTTACCGTCGGAATTGGTTTGTGTTAACAGGCCCTGGACCGGCCCTGAAGTTGCGCAGAAAAAAAGGGGGCGTAAATTCCCCGATATTCCCCTTGCAACCCCCCCGGAAAGCCGCTAAGTATTCGCGCTCAATTTTTTCGGGCACCCCCGATCTTTATGGCGAAAACGAAACAAGAAAAAGCGACCGCATCCACCGTCAAAAGCGCTCCCAAAGGCGCTGGGAAACCGGCGACCGTCGCCCCTACGTCCGCGTCGTCAGAAAAACCTGGTAAAGCCATGCCCAAATCCAATCCCACGCCCACCCCATCCACCCCTTCGGCCGCCTCCACCCCGGCTCCGGCTGCTGCACCCAAAGCCAGCGACGCGAAGCTGAACCCCTTCCTGAAAAAACAGAAGGCGCGCCTGCTCGCCCTGCGCGATGGGATGCTCGACTCCATGGCCGGCGTCGCCAAAGACAACCTGCGCTCCCGCGCGGAAGGCAACGAAGCCAGCGCCTTTGGCATGCACCAGGCCGACGCCGGAAGCGACGCCTACGACCGTGATTTCGCCCTGAGCCTCCTTTCCCAGGAGCAAGACGCCCTTTACGAGATCGAGGAAGCCCTCAAGCGCATCGACAACGGCACCTACGGCATCTGCGAAATGAGCGGCAAGCCGATCCCGCACCCGCGGCTCGAAGCCATCCCCTTTGCGCGCTGCACCGTCGAGTGCCAGTCGCAGATCGAAAAACAGCGCAAAGCCGTGCGCGTCCGCCAGCCCGTCACCTCCCTCTTTGGGCTGACCGAAGAGGAGGGCGGCACCGCCGCCGCCGAGGCGGAAGAAGAAGAAACACCCAACGACGTCAAGGAATAGGGTTGTAAGGAACCGCAATTGGAGGGATAAAAGAAAAGATTTATGGCCAGAGACATCATCACGCTTGAATGCACCGAGGCGAAGGCCGAGGGGAAACCGGCGTCGCGTTACATCACGACCCGGAACAAGAAAAGCCCCAACACTCCCAATCGTCTGGAGAAGAAAAAATACAATCCCTTCCTGAAGCGGCACACGCTCCACCGGGAGACCAAATAACGAAAGATCCCTGCAAATGCAGCCGAAGACACCGCAACGCCGTTCCAACTTCCGCCGTGCCAACCGCACGATGCCGCGCCGCCGCATCGACGTCGCCCTGGAAGCCATCGATTACAAAAACCCGGAGATCCTCAAGCGCTTCGTCACCGAAGCGGGCAAGATCCTTCCCCGCCGTATCACCGGCCTCCCCGCCCAGTTCCACCGGAAAGTCACCCGGGAAATCAAGCGCGCCCGCGCGGTCCTCTTGATGAAGTAAATGGAAAAGAAGCGGGGCTACCGCTTCCTTCCGAGTCCCTTTACCCAAGCGCCACTGGCTCTCCAGTGGCGCTTGTCTGTCTGTACCGGCCCCACCTCCCGGTTGTCCCCTTTTCTTCCGTGGACGCGTCTGCGTCCTTGAAAGCGCAGACGGGCAAGCTACAGTGAGCGTCCATGTCACGCGAGCCCGAGAATCGCCTCACCCAGGAAGTCATCGGCCTGATCCTTTTAGGAGCCGGGACTCTCCTCTTCCTGGCGCTGATTTCGTACGATTCCAACGACGTCCCCGGCTGGTTCCCCCTCTCCCACTCCGCCACCAGCTCCAGCGGCAGCCGCCAGACAATTTTTGGGCTGACCGGGGCGATCCTCGCCTGCGTCTCCAATTTCTTCCTCGGGAGCGCCTCCTTCTTCCTGGCCGTGGTGCTCTTCGGCTATGGCGCGGTCAAACTGATCTGCCCCGGCTGGCGGCTCCTGCGCCGCGCCCCCTGGGCGGCCGTCTTCATCCTTGCCGCCGCCTGCCTCGCCCATTTCCGGCCCTCTTTTGCGCATCTTTTCCTCAAAAGCGGCTTTCTGGAAGAATACGCGAAGCAGATGCACCTGCTGGGGCCGGGGAATCTTCCCTGCCCCGGCGGCCAGCTTGGCTACTGGCTGGGCCATTTATTCCAAACCCTCTTTGACCGCGCGGGCTCGCTCATCTTTTTAAGCGGCCTCTACCTGGCGAGCCTCATCCTCATGACCGGCATCCACCCGGTCTTGCTGATCCGCAAACTCATCGAACTTGTCCCGGTCCTCCTGGAGCGCACCCGCCAATGGCGGCTCGCCCGCGCCGATGCAAAGGGACGCCTGGAACTGGAACGCAAGCATCTGGAACAGGAAGCCCGCAAGCTGGAGAAACAGCTCAAGCGCAAAGGCGTCAAGCCGCTGGAAATGACGCAGGAGCCGGCGGAGGAAGAGCCGGAACCGCAGGACCCGGCCTTCGACCCCGGCCGGCCCACGCCGCAGGTCATCGACACCCTGGCCGCCTCCCGCAAGCGCGAGTTGGCGAAGAAAGAGCAGGCCGAACCGCTCGTCGCCAAGGACCCCGTACACCTGGAAGACTACCAACTCCCGGGCCTGGACCTCCTGGATGAACTGAACCTTGCCGATGCCACCGCGGCCGATCCCGAGGAGCTTCTCAAAGTGCAGGCCACCGTGATCGACACGCTGGCGCAGTTTAGTGTCGCCGTAGCCCCCGGAGACATCACCCGCGGCCCCACCATCACGCGGTACGAAATTTACCCCGCCAAAGGCGTCAGCGTGGACAAAATCGTCAGCCGCGAGCGGGACATCGCCCGCGCCACGCGGGCGGAACGGATCAACATCCTGGCCCCGATTCCCGGCAAGGACACCGTCGGCATCGAGATCGCCAACAGCCGCAAACAGAAGGTGGCTTTCCGGGAATTAATGGAATCCGACGACTGGGCCCACGCCAAGGGGCGCATCCCGCTGGTGCTGGGCAAGGACGTCTATGGCAAAGCGATCATGGGCGACCTGGCCGCCATGCCCCATCTGCTCGTGGCCGGGGCCACCGGCTCAGGCAAGAGCGTCTGCATCAACTCCATCATCGCATCCATCCTCTACCGGTTCAAACCGGAGGAGCTCCGCTTCATCATGATCGACCCGAAGGTGGTCGAAATGCAGATTTACAACACGCTCCCGCATCTGGTGATCCCGGTCGTCACCGATCCCAAGAAAGTCCTCCTCGCCCTGCGCTGGGTCATCGACGAAATGGAGAAGCGCTACAAGATTTTCGCCAAGACCGGCGTGCGCAACATCACCTCCTTCAACGCCCGTCCCAAACCAAAAACCCAGAAGGAACTCGACGCCGAAGCGGAGGAAAAATCGGAGACCGCCCCGTGGGAAACGCCCGAGGACCCCATGAACGGCGAGACCCCCGAAGAAGAGCAGGAGAAACCGCCCGTGCGCGTCCGGCGCGACGACGAGATCGAGATCCCCGAGGGAGCCATGTCCTACATCGTCGTCATCATCGACGAATTGGCCGACCTGATGCAGACCGCCCCGGCCGACGTGGAAAGCGCCATCGCCCGCATCACGCAAATGGCCCGCGCCGCCGGCATCCACATGATCGTCGCCACGCAGACGCCGCGCGCGGAGGTCATCACCGGCGTCATCAAGGCGAACATCCCCAGCCGCATCGCCTTCCAGGTGGCCAGCGGGCTCGACTCCCGCATCATCCTGGACGAAAAAGGAGCGGAACGGCTGCTCGGCCAGGGGGACATGCTCTACCAGCCGCCCGGCACCTCGCGCATGACCCGCGCACAAGGCGTGCTGGTCACCGACGACGAAATCCGCCGCATCGTCGAATACGCCTCCGGCCAGGGAGAACCCTCTTTCGACCTCGAAATCCACGAACGCCTCTCCGGCGAAGGAACCGAAGCCGAGGAGCTATCCGATGAAGACGAGGAACTGGTGCAAAAATGCATTGAAATCATGAAACAGGAAAAGAAAGCCAGCACCTCGCTCTTCCAGCGGCGGCTGCGGCTCGGCTACACCCGGGCGGCCCGCGTGGTGGACATCCTGGAACAACGCGGCTATGTCGCCGCCGGGGAAGGGGCGAAACCGAGGGAAATCCTCGTGGACCTGGACGAACTGATTTAAACCCAAGCTTTTTAACCTATGCAAGGAAGTGTCGGCCAAGCGCTGCGCGATGCGCGGCTCGAAAAAAAGCTCACCATTGACGAGGTTGCCCACGCGACCAAGATCCGGGCGAGCCGCATCTCCGATCTGGAAGACGACGACTACACCCATTTCCCCAACATCGCCTACGCGCGCAGCTTCCTGGTCCTCTACGCCAAGTTCCTGGACGTCGATATTTCCAAATACCCGACCGTCGAAGTCGGCAGCACCGTCGGCCTGGGCGACTATCAATACTTGCGCCAAGAAGAGCCGGTTGCCCCCCACCACCGGGCGCGGCAGGAACCGGCGGGCCCCCCGGAAAAACCGCGCTGGCTTATCGTCTTCTTCGTTTTTCTCGTCCTGCTCGTCCTCGGCGCGCTGGCAGGCTGGGGGATCATGACCATCCGGCGGCTTGGGTCGGTGGAAAAGCTGGTGGAAAAAAATGCCGGAATACACCCCTCCCCGGCGCCCACCGCCGCCCCAACGCCCACACCCACGCCAACCCCGCCTCCCCCAGCGCCCACACCTTCCCCCGCTGCCGCGCAGCCCCAGGAGAAGTCTCTCCCGGCCGTTCCCGTCCCCTCTCCCGAGCCGGAAATCCGCAGGGCCGAACCAGTGGCCACAGCCGAGCCCGTCGCCGCCGAAGAGCCGGCCCCTCCGGCCGCCGCCGTGCCTGCCGCCCTGCCGCCTTCGGGGGCCGCGCGGGAAATCAGCATCCGCGCGACCAAAAAAATCAGGATCCGCGTCGTCAGCGACAACCCGAAAGCCCCCTCGCTCTACTTCGGCTCCGTGAACCCCCTGATGAAGCCCCTCGTGTTCCCAGGCAAGCATTTCTGGATCAAGACCGCGGAGCCGGAGGCGCTGCAAGTCACCGTCAACGGCCAGCCCGCCAGCGGCCCGGAATCGGGCGTGGAAATCCAGGCCGTTCCGGGGCTGTAGAAGAAAGGCATCTCGCGCAAAGGAAAGACGCGGGGCATCCCATTGCATCATCCCGAGCGTGCGAACATCTCTCCGCAACCCCGTGCGCCGAAAATGCGCCACACCCCGGTTTCACTTCTTCATCGCGCTAGAGCGGTTTAAATTGAAGTGTTTACAATGATGCGAGAGCGTCGTGGGTTGATGCGCGGGCTCTTCAAGCGAAGCGGCTGTATTTTTCAATACTGCCCGGGCTTGAAAGACCGCGCACCGGCCCGCGGCGCTCGCAAATCATCGGCTACATCTCAACTTAAAACGCTCTAATCGCCGGAGGCGCTATCGGAGGGTGGGTCGGGGAACACGTAGGTGTTTGGACGCCCCTTTTTGGGCGCGCCGGGGCTCGCTTTTCTGCATCTGGCTGGTGCGTGTCTTACATTCAAGGTTCGCGGAACAAGGGCGCTTTCGGCAAATCTTTTTTGGATTTGCTGTTCCTCCACTTGGATTTCGGTGTTCGGGTCCATAAGCCCCCAGATCAAAACAAGCACGCCCAATATCCATAAACCGAGGTATGCCCAACCCACCCAACAGTTAATGGGTACTCCGTTCATCTCTTGACCTCCTCCTGTGCCGTGGAATGGGCTCCGATGCTTGTCGCCTCAAAATCGGGCTGTGCAAACCACAGATGTGCCTCTATTTTGCAGAAAAGGCCTTCAATTTTGTCGAACCTGTATTGTGCATCGGACTGCCCGCAGCGCGCGCATGAATTTTTGCCTCTGCCACAGCGCCTCTGCAATGCCCCAATAATAAGCCAGAGAATTACCAACAATAAATTGATTCCGCATATCCCCAGAATTACTTGGTTCCAGTTCATTTGGATTCCTTTAATTGGTTTTCAACGAGCCGGGCGGCATTTCCCGGGTGTTTTCCCACCGGAATCTTGATTTCTCCCGAAAAGATTTTGGGAAGAGCAAATTTTAGTGCGGCGGCTCCAATTTCGGATTTTGGCGAGCCGGTCCGCACAGATATTTCTTCAAGATCTCTGGCTGATTTTGCCGAAGTGGGAATCCGGATTTTTCTCATTTGTTCCTGCGGTGATATGGCAGACTTTGTCAGACATCGGCTGCTATTTGTCAATATGATACCACCCAAATTTGTTTGGTTTGAAAAATTCAAAAAAAACTGCTTTATTGATTTGGAATGCCAAAAGACATCCGAATCACCATCAGGCTATCCCCCCAGCTTGCAGCCGATTTGGAAGCAGCTTGCAAGCTCACCGGGCTTGATGTTTCCACGGTTTCCCGCGCCTGCCTTGAAGCCTATGTAGAGCATGTCAAAAGGCACCGGGAAATTCGTTTGCCTTTAGCCATTGCGGCTAAAAGTGAACTCTTGAAATCCGTTGCGGTTGAAACGGCGCCCCACCCGGTTCGCTATTCCAGAACCAAGGCGCGCTAGCGCATGCCCCCAGTGGGCAGGGAAGAGGAGAACATGGGTGAAAAGCTATCGCAACATCTCCTGCACCCAAAGGGCGTAGTTCAGGTTTACCCAGACCACCGGGCTCCCTTTGGGGCCATCCGCCTGGCGGGAGTATGGGAACTCGATGCCTCAAATCGCTCCCTCAATGCGGGATGATGGCGCAGTCTTTCGACCCATTCTTCCTCACGGCTCTTGCTGCTGTTTTTGACTGGTTTCTCTTTCATCCTTATCCCCATGGAAAAGATGCGCAAATGGCCTTTGTTCCGATAGGAAAGCAAGGCTCAAAAAGAGAGGTTTTCCAAACTCTCCCGGATTTGCTTGCCGTCCCGTTGGAATCGAGCATAGTGCGGATCACGCAGACAGCCCGGGGCGTAGCTTAGCTTGGTAGAGCGCTTGGTTTGGGACCAAGAGGTCGCTGGTTCGAATCCAGTCGCCCCGATATGCTTTCCCGCCGTTACCGCCACGGTTTGGAAATCAGGGGGGAACCGCCTCGGCGGGACGGAAATTCCAACCGCGTGGCAACTTTCCCCAGCGAGTCGCGCAGTTCCTGGGGAGCCTCCACAAAGGCCAGGGTGGTCTGGTATTCTCTCCCTTCCCCCGCCTGGCAATCGACGACATAGGCCTCTGCCTCGATCCGGCGCGCCTCGCCGTCTTCAAAGGCAAAGGCAAGGCGCAGGACGCTCCCCAGGGCAAACCGCCACGGGGAATTGAACCGCATCCCGCGTTCGCAGATTTCGCAAGCCGCGTCTTCCGCATCCACGGCGTCTACTCCGTAATCAAGATAAAGGGCAGGCCGAATGGGTTGCGACTCGGGCATGAAGGGGGGGATGGGCGCAGTGTTGGATGGCATATTAGGCTCCATACCGGCTTGGGTTCAAGCGTAACACCGAACGGAGCGGTGTCAAAGGGAGGAAATCGGCTTTTGCGGGGCGGCGGGTCCGGCGGCCTCCGTGGATTCGGCAGCCTCGGCCTCGACTTCGGCCAGCAACCGGAGCGCGAGCCGCCCCAGGGCGGTGGTGACGACGACGGTGAGCAGGAGCCCGCCCAGCCAGACGCCGTATTCGTGGAGGAGGGGGTGGGTTTTCCCTTGAACCAGCTTGACGCCCAGTTGCGCCAGGGTCCCCAGGTAGGCGTAGAGGAAAAGGCCGGGGAGCTGCCCCAGGGCGATCCACGCCATGCAGGACCAGAACGGGATGCGGGTGACGCCGTAGAGGTAGTTGAGCAGGCTGGTGGGGAAGAGGGGGTGCACCTGGCTTAAAAAAATGATCTTCCACCCCTGCCGCCCGATGGCGGCGTCCAGGGCGCGCCAGCGGCGGCTGCGGTGGAATTTGCGCTCCAGCCATGTCCGCCCCAGGCAGCGGCTGACACCAAAGGCAAAGGCCGCGCCGATCAGGTTGCCGGCCAGCACCAGGAAGGTCCCCCACCAGAGCCCGAAAAAGAGCCCGCCCCCCATGGCGACGACGCCCCCGGGGAGCAAGAGAATGTTGCACCCGGCGAAGAGGAAGGGATACAGGACGCCTCCCCAAAGCTGCATGGCCGCCAGGCGGTGCTGCATCTGGGTAATCCAGTCGAGGACGGGAAAGAGCCGCCCCAGCGCGATGATGGCCAGCCCGAGGAGGGTCAGCCCCGCAAGCTGGGTGGCAACGGCGCGGGTGAATCGGGTCATACCAAATCTTTGAAATGGCTGGATTTTAGGACGCCGGGATTTTTGTGCTGAGCAAGGCGGAAAGTGGAGGCGCTATCTTTAGATAACGCCTCTGCCTGACAACGCCGCTCCGCGCGAAAAGACCAAGTCATAAGGTCCAGAAATTGTGAAGATTTGGTATCATCCGGCGCTCCGCTTCCGGGCCGCGATAAGTTCCCCGGCGAGCCGCAGGGCGGCCAGCGTGCTTTCAGGCCGGGCGAGGCTCTTCCCGGCAATCTCGAAGGCCGTGCCGTGGTCCGGGCTGGTGCGCACGAACGGCAGCCCGAGGGTGACGTTTACCCCGGCGTCGAAGGCGTGGAGCTTGAGCGGGATAAGCCCCTGGTCGTGGTACATGCACAGGACGCCGTCAAACTCGCCGGCGGCGGCGCGGAAGAAAAGCGTGTCGGGCGAGATCGGCCCGGCGAACGTGGCCCGCCCTCTCCAGGTTTGCGCCAGCCGGGCGGTGGCGGGGGCGATGACGTCGATTTCCTCCCGCCCCATCGCACCGGACTCCCCGGCGTGGGGGTTCAAGCCCGCCACGGCGATGCGCGCGGGGCGCCCCCCCCCCAGCCGCAGGCGCAGGAACTCGGCCAGGAGCGAGCCGACGCGCTCGATTTCCGGGCCGGTGACGAGCCGGGGGACGTCGGCCAGGGCAACGTGGGTGGTGACGAGCGCCACGGTCAGCGCGCCGCCGGTGAGCAGCATGGCAAAGTTGCGGACTCCGGCGCGGGCGGCAAAAAACTCGGTCTGCCCGGGAAAGGCAAATCCCACGGCCTGGGAACGGGCTTTGTGGATGGGGCCGGTAACAACGGCGTCAATCTCCCCCGCCATGGCCAGGCGCGCGGCTTCCTCCAGGGCTGCGACGGCGGCGCGTGCGCTCTCGGGGGTGGGCTGGCCCGGGGCGGCAGGGCCGGGATCGCCCAGCAGGCGGTAGCAAAAGCGGGGGTCGAGCTTCCCGGAATCGAGCGCGGCCCGGATGACTTCGGGGCCGATGCCCGCGGGGTCTCCCAAGGTGATGCCGATCGTCCCAAATGTCTCCATCGCGCGGCGGTCTGGTTGCAAGCTCCCGATCCCTAGAAGATGCGGATATAGGCTTTGGCGCGCAGCGCCGCGATCCATTTATCCTGCGCGGCCTGCCGCTCGGCCTGGAGGACTTTTTTTTCCACGTCGTCGCGGACGGTGGCGAGGGGCTTGGTTTCGGCGTTCTTACGGGCCTCGACGTAGAGGAGGTAATAGTTGGCGCCCAGTTCGATGACTTTGCTCAACTGCCCGGCTTTGAGGGCGAAGGCGGGCGCGGAGAGGCTTTGGTTCAAGGTGCCCCGTTCGATCCACCCCCAGTCGCCGCCGGTTTCCTTGGAGGAGTCTTCGCTATACATCTTCGCCATTTGGGCGAAATCGGCGCCGCCCTGCACTTTCTTGCCGATTTCCCCGGCGACGTTTTTGGCATCGGGGCTGTCCTTGTGCAGGACGATCATGCGGAGCTTGATCTGCTCCGGGGTGGAATACTCGGCCTGGTGTTCCCGGTAATAGCTGTCCACTTTGGAAGGGGAGAGGATCGGCTCCGTCTTGACGGCCCGCTGGCGCATGGCCTGGACGATCATCTTATCCGTCTCCACCTTGCGGAACCGCTGGAGGGTGTAGCCCTGGGCTTGCAGGGTGCGAATGAAGGCAAGGCGGTCGCCCTGGAACTGCTCGCGGATGATGGTGTTGACGTGGTCGTCCACGGCGTAATCCGGGATGCTGAATTTGTTCTTCTGGAAGTCCTGGAGCACGAGCTGGCGGTCGATCAAATCATTGATGGCGGCAAGCCGGGTTTCCTTGATTTTGTCGGACAGCGCCTGCCCCTGGAGGGACTGGTGCAGCGCGATCTCGCGCGTGACGACCAGTTCGCGGACCTGGGAAAAGGTGATCACCTCGCCATTGACCACGGCGGCGATGCCATCAAGGACCTGCTCCTCCGCCCCGGCGGGCAGCGCGGCGATAACAACGAAAACGGCAAGGAGCGCCAGCTTACGAAAATGCATAAGAAGAAAAGTTTGCCCAACCGTAAGGGGCGGCGATTTGAAGTCAAGCGTCTCCTTGGAGCGGCGGCGGATCGGGGGGAACCCGATGGGGGCTTTCTTGTGCTGGCGCAAGACCGCCTTGATCGGTATGCTGGCTTTCCCATGCAGTTCAAGGATTACTATCAGACCCTGGGCATTGCGAAGACGGCGTCCCAAGATGAGATAAAGAGCGCTTTCCGTAAACTCGCCCGCACGCATCACCCGGATATGGTGAAACCGAAGGAGCGCGCCGCCGCCTCCGAAAAGTTCAAGGAGATCAACGAAGCCTACGAAGTGCTCGGCGACCCGGAAAAACGCCGCCAGTACGACACGCTGGGCGCGGATTGGGAGCAGGGCGCGCGGACGCCTCCGGGGTGGCACCAACGCACGGCGGGCGCGGGCCGGCGCGGCGCCGGCGCGGGCGGTTTTGGCGGCCCCGGCAACGTCGAGTTCAACTTCGGCGGCACGGGATTCAGCGACTTTTTCGAGGCGTTCTTCGGCTCCGGCGGCCGCCAGGCCAACCCGTTCGCCGCCGGTCGCGCCGCAGGCGCCAGCCGCGGGGTGGACGTGGAGGCGGATCTGGCCGTTTCCCTGGAAGAGGCGCTCCACGGAGCCCGCCGCAAGATCACTTTCCAGCGCCAGGGCCATCCCCCGCAGACCTACGAGGTCACCATCCCTGCGGGCGTGCGCGAAGGGCAGCGCATCCGGCTCGGCGGCCAGGGAGAAGCGGGGATCCAAGGGGGCCCGGCAGGCGATCTCTACCTGAACGTCCGCCTCGCTCCGCACCCCGACTTCCAGGTGGACGGGGCGGATCTGCGCTACGACCTCGATTTGCCGCCATGGCGGCTGGTTCTCGGGGGCGAGGAGACGGTGCCCACGATGGAAGGTTCCGCGAAATTGAAACTCCCGCCGGGCAGCCAGCCCGGGCAGCGCTTCCGGCTCAAGGGGCGCGGGATGTCCAAACCGGGCGGCGGTCGGGGCGATCTCTACGTGACGCTCTCGGTGGAAATCCCCAAGACCCTCACGCCCAAAGAAAAAGAACTCTGGCAGGCGCTCGCTCAAGAAGAGGAGAGAGGGGTGAGAGGATGACTGGTGGAGGCGCGGATGCTCCATGCGTTGAGTGAGGCAATGGAGAATGCGGGATGGGTTAAGCTTGTCGAAGAAGTCAGAGCCGGGGTTTCGGATTGTTTTTCGCAGGGGCCAAGCCTAATTTGATCCCTCACCCTCCCCCCCCATGCAACGCTTCCCTTCCCGCGCAATCCCCGCGCTGGCGGCCCTGGCCGCCGCCGGATTGCTGACGGCGTTTTGGCTCTGGCGGCCGGAAGGGAGTCTCTCACCCCGCCTGCCCGGCACGGACCGCCCGCCGGGAGAGGAAACGGCGGCCGAAAACCCGGTGCTGGCCGGAAAAACGATCTCCGGCGAGGGGAAACCGGCCCCCTTGCCCGGCGCATGGCCCGGCTTCCGGGGGGCAAACCGGGATGCCATCAGCCCCGAATCCACCCCATTGGCCCGTTCCTGGCCCGCCGGGGGGCCGCGCCCGCTCTGGTCTGTGGAAGTCGGGGAAGGCTACGCCGGAGCCGCCGTGCGCGGAGGCCGGGTTTACGTGATGGATTACGCCCGGGACCGCCATGAAAGCGTGCTCCGCTGCCTTTCGCTGGAGGACGGCCAGGAAATCTGGCGCTTCGGCTACCCGCTCCCCATCAAGCGCAACCACGGCGTCACCCGGACGGTCCCGGCCGTGACGGAGCAAGCCGTGGTGGCGCTGGACCCGAAATGCAACGTGCTCTGCGTGGACGCCGCCACCGGCGCGCTGCGCTGGGGCCTGAGCCTCGTCCGCGCCTTCGGTGCCACCGTCCCCCCCTGGTATGCGGGCCAATGCCCGCTGGTGGAGGGGAACACGGTAATCCTCGCCCCCGGCGGCCCCGACGCCCTGCTCGTGGCGGCCGATCTCACCACGGGGAAAATCCTCTGGAAAACGCCCAATCCGCACGGCTGGAAAATGACGCACTCCTCCATCGTCCCAATGGAGTTCGCCGGGCGGCGGATGCTCGTCTACTGCGCCAGCGGCGGGGTGGTGGGCGTTTCCGCGCAGGATGGCGCGATCCTGTGGGAGAGCGCCGATTGGAAGATCAGCATCGCCACCATCGCCACCCCCATCCCGGCGGGGGAGGGCCGCATTTTCTTTTCCGGCGGCTACAACGCCGGGTGCCTGATGGCACAGCTCGCGCAAGCACCGGAGGGGGGGATCACGGTTCGGACGCTCTTCAGGGTGGCCGCGCCGGTCTTCGGGGCGACCCAGCAGACGCCGATTTTGCATGGAGGCCGGATCTTCGGCGTCCGGCCCAATGACGGGCGGCTGGCCTGCCTGGACCTGGAGGGGAAGCCTGTCTGGACCGGGGAGGCAAAATTCGGGCTCGGGCCCTTGCTGATGGCAGACGGTCTTCTGTATGTGATGAACGACGAAGGGCGGCTGGCGCTCTATGAAGCCTCGCCGCAGAAAGCAACGCCGCTGGCGGAAGCCCTCCTCTTCCCCAACGGCCACGAAGCCTGGGGGCCGATGGCGCTGGCCGGGGGCCGGCTCCTGGTGCGGGATTTTACCCGGATGATTTGCGTGGATGTGAAAGCGCGCTAATATTTTTTTCTCATGCCTTCCTCCCCCGCTCCCTCAAATACCCCCATGGACCGGCGCGCGTTTTTCCGCTACGGCTTGCTGGCGGGCCTCGCGGCGCTAAGCGCCCGCGCCGTCACGCGCCGGGGCGCGCAGACGTGCACGACCGCCCGGGGGATTTGCAGCGCCTGCCCGGGGCTGCCGGAATGCGAGCTTCCCCAGGCGCTCTCGGCCCGGCAGGCGGGACCCGGTTCCCCGGCCGATGCGGGGGGCTCGTATACCCTCGTGCGCCGCATCCCGGGCGGCAGGGAACCGGCGCGCGCCGTGGAGTTCGGCCCCGACGGCCGGCTCTGGCTGGCGGCGGGGAGCACCCTTGCCCTTCTCACGGAAACGGGCGGCCGCGACCGGGAAATTCTCTTCGATGCGCCGGTCCGCTGCGTGGCGGTGGGAGGCGACGGCACGCTCTATGCCGGGCTGCGCGACCGGATCGTGGTCTGCGGCGCGGACGGGGGAAAACGCGCCTCCTGGGAGATCCCGGGAAGCCGCCCCTGGCTCACCGGGCTGGCGGTGGGGGAAAACGGCCTCTTTGCGGCGGACGCCGGGAACCGGGTCATCCTCCGCTACGACCGCTCCGGGCGGCTGCTCGGGCGGATCGGCGAAAAAAATCCCGAACGGGACATCCCCGGCTTTGTGATCCCGAGCCCATACTTTACCGTCCGGCTCCACGCCGACGGCCTCCTGCGCGTGAACAACCCCGGGCGGCACCGGGTGGAGGCGTACACGCCCGAAGGGGATTTGGTGGCGGCGTGGGGCGCCGCTTCGGCGGCATTGGCCGGGTTCTGCGGCTGCTGCAACCCGGTGGGGCTGGCGCTGCTCCCGGGCGGGCGGATCGTGACATGCGAAAAGGGGCTCCCGCGCGTGAAGATTTACAGCGGCGACGGCGTGTTCGAGAGCCTCGCCGCCCCCAGCGCCGCGTTCCCGGAAGCCGCCCGCGCGGGGGCTGGAGCGGCCGATTCCGACGCCTCCCTGGCCGGGCTGGCGGCGGCCGCCGACGCGCAAGGCCGCCTCGCCGTCCTGGACCACGTAACGGGCTCCATCCACCTTCTTCAACCGAAAGCATGAGCACGCAACCCGAGCCGGTGAACCGGCGTGATTTCCTGGGACGCGCGGCGCGCGTGGCGGCGATGACGGGCGCGGGGGCGCTGATCGGCAAACTGGCGGGGACGCTCGCCCCGGGGGGGGCGGTCTGGCAGATCGACCCCGCCAAATGCACCCGCTGCGGCAAATGCGCCACGGATTGCGTGCTGGAGCAATCGGCCGTCAAATGCATCCACGCCTACGCCATCTGCGGGTACTGCGAGCTGTGCACCGGCTACTTCGGCCCGGAGCCGAACGCGCTCACCACGGCGGCCGAAAACCAGCTCTGCCCCACGGCGGCCATCCAGCGGACGTTCGTGGAAGACCCGTATTACCAATACCGCATCGACGAGGCGCTTTGCATCGGCTGCGCCAAGTGCGTCAGCGGGTGCAACCAGTACGGCAACGGCTCGCTGTTCCTGCAAATCCGGCACGACCGCTGCGTCCACTGCAACGTCTGCGCGATTGCGCGGGTCTGCCCCAGCGATGCCATCGTGCGCGTCCCGGCCGAGCGCCCTTATTTGCTGAAAACGGCCCCCACCACCTCGTAAATGAACCAGCACTCGAAGAAAGACGCGGAGAGAGGCTTGCGGCGCGCCGTTTGCGTTGTCATTGGCTCGCTGCTTCTGACACCCACGGCTTGGGGGGAACAACGCTTCCCGCCACCGGACTTCGAAGGGGGCTACCAGCTCCCGGCGACTTCCACACCCCCTGCCCGCGCGGAGTGGTTCCAATATCTGGATGGGGCCGTGCTGCTCGGCGCGCTGGGGCTGGCGCTCTGGCTGGTGTACCGCCGCCGTTCGCGCCGGGGCGTCGCGGCGCTGTCTCTCTTTTCGCTCGCCTACTTCGGGCTCTACCGCAAGGGGTGCGTTTGCGCCATCGGCTCGGTGCAAAACGTGGCGCTGGCACTGGCCGACCCCCACTACGCGCTCCCCTTCTCCGTGCTCCTCTTTTTTCTCGCGCCGCTGCTGGCCGCGCTTTTCGCCGGGCGGGCTTTCTGCGCGGCGGTCTGCCCGCAGGGGGCGCTCCAGGATTGGATGCTGCTCAAGCCGGTGAAGGTGCCGGGATGGCTGGAGGCGGCGCTCGGGCTCATCCCGCCGCTTTTCCTCGGCGCGGGGGTGATCTCGGCGGCCACGGGAGGCGGCTTTTGGATCTGCCGGTACGATCCGCTCGTGCCGTTCTTCCGGTTCAGCGGGAGCGCCTGGATGCTTGGGCTGGGGGTTGCTTTCCTGCTGGTGGGGATCTTCGTGGGGCGGCCCTACTGCCGGTTCCTCTGCCCTTATGGCGCGCTGCTCCGGTATGCCTCGGCGGCGGCACAATGGAAGGTCAAAGTGACGCCCGCCGCCTGCACGCGCTGCGCCCTCTGCCGCGAGACGTGCCCCTTCGGCGCGCTGCGCGAGCCGCGGGAAAAGCCCAAGTCGCACACCCAGGCCCGCCGCCGCCTGGCGATGATGCTCTGCCTCGTGCCGGTCTGGACCGGCCTGGGGGCATGGGCCGGGTCGCGCCTGGGAGCGCCCGCCGGATGGTTCGGCGGCTGGGCGGGGCTGGTGATCGGCGGCAAACTGGCGGCGCTCGCCATGGGGCGGCCGCAAACCGATTTTGAACCGGAGCCGGGCGCGTGTTTCGCCTGCGCCCGCTGCTTTGAAGCCTGCCCGGAGGAACGCCTGAGGCGGGGTTGGAAACCGGAGGAGGAGCCGAAGGCATGAGCGAGCGGCGAACCTGGTTGATGACGGCCTGGGTGGCCGGGCTTTTTTGCGCGGCGGTGGCGGCGACCCTTCTTTTTCACCATGCCCACGCGACGGCGAACGACCCGTGGAAGTCGCCCCGGCTGCTCCGGCTCCAAGCGGAGCTGGCGGCTTCGCCCAAGGACGAACGCCTCAAAGCGGAAATCCGCACGCTCGATTTGACCTTCCGCCAACGGTTCTTCCGCCAGCGGGCGCTGGACCGCGCGGGGGCCTGGCTGCTCCTGGCCGGGGGGCTGCTCTTTTTGGGGGCGGCGCGCCGGGCATCGGCGTTGCGCCCCGCGGCTGGCACACCCCCGGCCGCCCCCGGCTTCTCCGGGGAAGCGGAGGACGGGCGCGCGCGCTGGGCGGTGGCCGGAGCGGGCGCGCTGGTGTGCGCGGGGCTGGCGGCGATGGGATTTTTCCAAAACCCGCCGGATGTTCCCAAATCCGCCGCCGTAACCACGGCACCTGCCGCGGCACTCCCCGAGCTGCCTCCGCATTCGGAATTCCTGGCCAACTGGCCCCGGTTTCGCGGCCCGGACGGCAGCGGGGCCGCCCTGCAAGCCACCGGGCCGGTGGCCTGGGACGAGGCGGGACAAAAAGCGGTGCTCTGGAAAACGGAGATCCCGGCCGCCGGGTTCAATTCGCCCGTGGTCTGGGGGAACCGCGTTTTCCTCTCCGGCGCGAGCGCGGAGAAACGCGAGGTCTTCTGCTTTGACGCGGCCAGCGGGCAACTGCTCTGGCGGCGGGCCATTGAAGCCGTGCCCGGCAGCCCGGCCAAAAGTCCCGAACTCCCCGCCCAGACCGGCTACGCCGCGCCGACGCTGGCGGCAGACGGGCGGCGCGTCTATGCGATCTTCGCCAACGGCGACCTGGCGGCTCTGACGTTCGAAGGCGCGCCCGTCTGGTCCAAAAACCTGGGCGTCCCCCAAAACCAATACGGTCACGCGACCTCGCTGGCCTACTGGCGGGGACGGCTGATCGTCCAGTTCGACCAAGGGAGCGACGAGCCCAGCGCTTCCCGATTGATGGCGCTGGACGGCGCGACGGGGCAGACGGTGTGGGAAAAGCCGCGCAAGGTCCTCGGCTCGTGGGCTTCGCCCATCGTAGTGGAGGCGGCGGGCAAAACGCAGATCGTGACGGCGGCCCCCCACTCGCTGAGCGCCTACAGCTTCGCCGATGGCGCGGAGCTGTGGAAGGCCGATGTCCTGGAAGGGGAAGTGACCCCCTCGCCAATCCTCACGGGCGAGCTGCTCTGCATCGTGAGCCCCTCGGACAAGCTCCTCGCGCTGCGGCCCGACGGCTCGGGCGACGTGACCCAGACGCACGTGGCCTGGACCTATGCGGACAACATCCCGGACGTGACCAGCCCCGTCAGCAACGGGGAATGCGTCTTTTTCGTGAACAGCGGCGGCATCGTGACGTGCCTGGACGCCAAAACCGGCGCGAAGCAGTGGGAGCATGATCTCGGCACGGAAATCCAGTCCTCGCCGGGGATCGCGGGCAACCGGCTCTACATCGTGGCGACGGACGGCCACGCCTGGGTGCTGGAAGCCGGGCGCGCCTACAAGGAGCTGGGAACCGGCACGCTGGACGACAAATTCTACGCGAGCCCCGCCTTCGCGGGAGGCCGCCTCTACCTGCGCGGCAGCGCCCGCCTCTATTGCCTGGGAGAGAAATAGCCATGGCCGATCCCACCATTCTAACTTTTACCGACGAAACCGTGGCCCACGCAGGACGCACCCCCGAGGCGCTCCTGCCGATTCTGCAAGCGTTGCAAGACCGCTACGGCTATCTCCCCAAGGAGGCGCTCCAGCGCGTTTGCGAGACGACGGAGATCCGCCCCGCTGCGGCCGCCGGCGTCTCGACGTTTTACGACATGTTCCGGCACCAGCCGGCGGGAGAGACGATGGTGCGCGTCTGCCACGGCACGGCCTGCCACGTTTCCGGCGCGGAGCGCGTGGAGGAGGCGCTGCGGCGGCATCTGCGCATCGCGGAGGGAGGCGACACGGACCCGCAGGGGCGCTTTACCCTGGAACGGGTGGCCTGCCTGGGCTGCTGCACGCTCGCGCCGGTGGTCAAGCTCGGTGAAACGACGCTCGGCCGCTTCGCGCCGGAAAGCGTACCGGAGAAGATCGAAGAGTACCTGGCTTCCCGCGCCGAAACAGTCGGCTCCACCGAAATCCCGCTTCCCCCCGACGGCGGCGGCGGGCGGGCGGTGATCCGCGTGGGGCTAGGCTCCTGCTGCATCGCCAAGGGGAGCGGACAGCTTTTCCACGCGCTGCGCGCGGCGGCCGCCGCTTCCGGGGCGGAGGTGGAAGTCCGGCGCGTCGGCTGCGTGGGCATCTGCCACCGGACGCCGATGGTGGAGGTCGCGCTGCCGGGCCGCCCGGCGGTATCCTACGCGGGCCTGACCCCGGCGGACGCTCCCGCGCTGGTGGCGCGCCATTTCCCGGCCAGGGGCGTGGCTCCCCGCGCGGCGCGGCTCTGGGCGCGCGCCCTCGACGCGCTGCTGCCGGGGAGCGAGCCGGACGTCGCGGCAAAGGCGCTGGACCCGCGCGGGCCGGAGAGCGCGGCGTTCCTGGGCCGCCAGACTCACCTGGCCACGGAACACTTTGGAGCCCTGGACCCGCTCGACCTGGGAGCGTATCTGTCCCACGGCGGATTCGACGCCCTGCGCCGCGCGCTGGAGGAGCTTCAGCCGGAGCAGATCCTGGCGACACTCGAAAAAGCGGGCTTGCGCGGACGCGGCGGCGCGGGGTTCCCGACGGCGCGCAAGTGGAAGACGGTGCGCGAGCAGCCGGGCGGCGAAAAATATGTGATCTGCAACGGCGACGAGGGGGACCCCGGGGCGTTCATGGACCGGATGCTGCTGGAGTCGTTCCCGTTCCGCGTGCTGGAAGGCCTCGCCATCGCGGCGGTGGCGGCGGGAGCGCACGAAGGGATTTTTTACATCCGCCACGAGTACCCGCTGGCGGTGCGGCGCGTGCGCGCGGCGCTGGAACAAATGACAACGCGCGGCTGGCTGGGGGATCACCTCCTCGGCTCCGATTACCCGCTGCACCTCACCGTCCAAGAGGGCGCGGGAGCGTTTGTCTGCGGCGAGGAGACGGCGCTCATCGCCTCGCTGGAAGGCCGGCGCGGAACGCCCCGCCTGAGACCGCCGTTCCCGGCGGTTGCGGGCCTGCACGGCCGCCCGACGCTCATCAACAACGTGGAGACGCTCGCGCTCGTGCCGTGGATTCTCCGCAACGGCGCGGAGCGCTTCGCCGCCATCGGGACGGCGGGCAGCAAGGGGACCAAAGTGTTCGCGCTCGCCGGGCACGTCCGGCGCGGCGGATTGATCGAGGTCCCGATGGGAACGACGCTGCGGGAAATTGTCGAAGGGATCGGCGGCGGCGCGCCGGAAGGGCACACGTTCAAGGCGGTGCAGATCGGCGGCCCCTCGGGCGGCTGCATCCCGGCGCGGCTGGCGGATACGCCGGTCGATTACGAGTCGCTCGGCGGCGTCGGGGCGATCATGGGTTCCGGCGGACTGGTGGTAATGGATGAGACGACATGCATGGTGGACATCGCCCGCTATTTCCTCCGCTTCACGCAGGAGCAATCGTGCGGCAAATGCACCTTTTGCCGCATCGGAACGCGCCGAATGCTCGATATTTTGGAACGCCTCTGCGCGGGCAAGGGGCAGAAAAGCGACCTGGACGAGCTGACGGACCTTGCCCGCCAGGTGGGGGCGGGAAGTCTCTGCGGCCTCGGTAAAACCGCGCCCAACCCGGTGCTCACGACGCTGCGCTATTACCGCGAAGAATACGAAGCCCACCTGCGCGGCGAGTGCCCGGCGGGCAAATGCACGGCGCTCGTCCATTACCGCGTCAACGGCCGCTGCACCGGCTGCACGCTCTGCGCGCAACGCTGCCCGGTGGCGGCGATCCCCTACGCGCCCTACCGCCGCCACGTCATCGACGACGCGCTTTGCACCCGCTGCGACACGTGCCGCCAGGTCTGCCCCTACGACGCCATTGAAGTGAAATGAAAAAGTTATCCGCAGATCACGCAGATTTTCGCAGATTGTTTTTGTCTTTAATCTGCGTCCATCTGCGTAATCTGCGGACAAAACCCTCTGTATGAACGCAGCAGCCTCCACCCTCACCATCGACGGCCGCGAGACGGCGTTTACGCCGGGCCAAACGGTCCTGGACGCCGCGCGCCAGCTTGGGATCGAGATTCCGACGCTCTGCCATCTCGAACGCTGCGGGCCGCAAACGTCGTGCCTCGTCTGCCTCGTGAAGCTCAACGGAAAGCTCGTCCCCTCGTGTGGAACGCTCGCGCAGCCGGGCATGGCGGTGGAGAGCGAGACGGAGGAAGTGCACGCGGCGCGCCGCACGGCATTGGAGCTTCTTTTCAGCGACCACCTGGGCGACTGCCTCTCCCCCTGCGAGCGGCTCTGCCCTCTCCAACTCCCGATCCCCACGCTGCTCCTGCAAATCCAGGCGAGCGCAACCGACGCGGCGGCGGCGACCGTCGGGGAGGCGCTCCCGCTGCCCGCCGTGCTGGGGAGGCTCTGCCATCACCCGTGCGAGCAGGGCTGCCGCCGGGGCGCCGTGGACGGCGCGGCCGACATTCGCGGGCTGGAGCGGTTCGCGGCGGACGCCAACCTGGCCCTCCCCTCTCCCCATTTGCCCGTCTGCAAGCCGCCGACGGGCGCATCCGCCGTCGTGGTCGGAGCCGGGCCCGCGGGGCTCGCGGCGGCGTTTGAACTGACGCGGCAGGGCCACAGCGTGACGGTGCTGGACCGCCACGACCGCGCGGGCGGTTCGCTGCGCGCGCTCCCCGAAGCGGAACTGCCCCGCGCCATCCTGGACGCGGAACTCACGCAACTGGAACGCTTGGGCGTGGAGATCCAGCACAACGTGGAACTGGGCGGCGGCGTGACGCTAGAGACGCTGCGGCGCGATTACGGGGCGGTGCTGCTGGCGCTGGGCGAACGCGGTGCGGCGGGGTGCGAGGCCCTGGGCGTGGCCGCCGGAGCCGCGGGCATCAAGACCGACGCGGCCACCGCGCAGACCTCCCTTCCGGGCGTATTCGCCGCCGGGGCAGCCGTAAAGCCGGTCCGGCAGCTTGTCCGGGCGATGACGGAGGGGCGTAGCGCGGCGCAATGCGTGGACCGCTTCCTGCGCGGGGAAGCGCCGCAGCGCGCGCAGAAACCTTTTTCGAGCGTCATGGGGCGGCTGAACGCGGCGGAATTACGCCGGTTTCTGGACGGGGCGAGCCCGGCGCGTCCGCTCACGCCACAGACCGCCTGCGCCGGGTTCACTTCCGCCGAGGCCGCCTGCGAAGCGGCCCGCTGCCTGCGCTGCGGCTGCGCATCGTCCGGAAAGTGCGGGTTGCAGGACGCGGCCCAACGCTACGGCGCGGACGCGGGACGCTTCCGGGGGGAGCGCCGCGACTTCGAGCGGCAGCTCCAGCCCGGCGGGGTCGTTTTCGAGCCCGGGAAATGCATTCTTTGCGGCATTTGCGTGCGGATCACGGAAGCCGAGGCGGAACCGCTGGGGCTGACCTTCGTGGGACGCGGCTTCCACGTCCGCCTGGCCGCGCCGTTTGGCGAGAGCATCGCGGCGGGGCTGCAAAAAACAGCTGCCGCGTGCGCCGCCGCCTGCCCCACCGGCGCGCTGACGATGCCGTAGGACTCGCGCGAGAACAGCGGCCCCCCTTTGCCTACACGAGGTTCTCCGGGTTCAAGGCCTGGAGCGCCTTCGGGACGAAGCGGCCGTTTTCGCGGATAAGCTTGCCGTCAAAGCGGATCGTCCCGCCGCCGTAGTCTTCGCGCTGGATGTTGACCATGTCCCAGTGGATCTGCGAGTTGTTGCCGTTGCTGGCGTTCTCGTAACTCTGGCCCGGGGTGAAGTGAAAGGAGCCGGAGATTTTTTCGTCGAAGAGGATGTCGCGCATCGGGTGGAGGATGTGCGGGTTGAAGCCGAGGGCGAACTCGCCGACATAGCGCGCGCCGGGATCGGAATCGAGGATTTCGTTGAGCCGCTTCGTGTTGTTGGCGGTGGCGGCGACGATCTTGCCGTCCTTGAACTCCAGCCGGATGGAGTCGAACGCGGTCCCCTGGTAAATGCTGGGCGCGTTGTAGGAGATGACGCCTTGCACGGATTTGCGCACGGGGGCGGTGAAGACTTCGCCATCGGGAATATTGTGTTTGCCGCCGCATGGGAGGGCGGGGATGCCTTTGATGGAGAAGCGCAAATCGGTCCCGGGCCCCTGGATCTCGACGCGATCGGTCTTTTCCATGAGCGCCGCGAGCGCCTTCATGCCGGGCTGCATTTTGGCATAGTCGAGCGTGCAGACGTCGAAGAAGAAGTCCTCGAATTGCTCCGTGCTCATCCCCGCCTGCTGGGCCATGGAGGGGGTGGGCCAGCGCAGGACGCACCAGCGGGTTTTCCGCACGCGGTGATCCATCACGGGCTTCATTTGCTGCGAGACAAGCCGCAATTTATCCGCGGGGATGTCGCTCATTTCGGCGATGTTGTCGCTGCCGCGCACGGCGATGTAGGCGTCCATCTGCTTCATCCGCGCCAGTTCGTGTTTGGAGAGCAGGGCGTATTGGGCGGCTTCCGCGCCGCGGGCCAGCTCGCGCGCGACGCGCGCCTGGTGGACCTGGACGAACGGCAGCGCGCCGAGTTCCCGCGCGGCCCGGACGAGAGCGACCGTCATTTCCGCCGGAATATCAAACGCTTCGATGAGCACTTTGTCGCCGCGCCGAAGCGCCGTGGAGAAACCGGTGAGCGATTTTGCGAGCTTGTCAAACCGTGGATCGTGCATGGGCGGCAGTGTGGAGCAGGACGCGGGGAAAATGCAAATCAGGATCGTCCGCGATGGACGGAAAAAGCGCCGGGCGCGGGGACGCGGAGGCCGCTATTTTGCCCCGTTCGGCATATTTGCTCGCTTTTTCCCGCAAAGCATGATAGTGGAAAGGATGACCCAAAACACGAGCGGCTTTTCGCGGCGCGGCCCGGACATCATCACCGAAGAATTAGTCGCGGTTCTCTTGAAGAACAATTCCTTTGAATTTAAGTCTCTTTTCGAGGTGATCCACGCCAACTTGCGCGCGCGCAAGGCGGCCAGCGGCGGCGAGGAAATGCTCCGCCTGCGGGCCTACGAAAAATTGCAAACGCTGGTCGGCGCGGGCGTGGTGAAGAAGACCGGCAAAAACTACCAGGGCATCAAGCAGGGCCTTGCGGCGTTAAGCACGCGGATGCAGGAGTTCCACGCCAAGATCGTGCGCCCGTAACGGCCGCTCAGCGAAAGAAAAATTCATCCAGCGTGCTGGTCGTCCCGAACGGAGGGCGTGCACAAGTGCCTGGGCGCGGGAACGAACATTGGCGGTAGCAGTTCAGGCTTGCCTTGCTCGCAGAGGCGCGGCAGTACAACTGCCGCAACAGAGCGTTCCCAAGGGAACGAGAAAATTGCTCCTCCCCATGCTCCCCGAACTCCACACCTCCGTTCCCGGTCCCCGCTCGCTTGCGGAGGCGGAGAAGCTGCGCCGGTTTGAGTCGCGCAATGTCACCTACATGGACGCGGAGTTCCCCGTCTTCTGGCAGCGGGCCGAGGGGGTGAACATCTGGGACGTGGACGGCAACCGCTTTCTCGACTGGACGAGCGCGTTTGGGGTCGCGGGGCTCGGCCACACGAACCCGGCGGTGCGCGACGCGCTGATCCGCCAGGCGGGCACTATCCTCCACGGGATGGGGGATGTCCACCCGACGCCGCTGAAAGCCGAGCTTTGCGAGCGCCTCAGCGCGCTGACTTTTGAACGCTGGGGCGCTGGACCGGGCAAGACGATCCTGGGCAACTCGGGGTTCGAGGCGGTGGAGGCGGCCTTGAAAACGGCGCTGCTTTTCAGCGGCAAGCCTGGGGTGCTCGCCTTCCGGGGAGCCTACCACGGGCTCGGCTACGGGGCGCTGGAGGTGGCGGGAACCCCCTATTTCCGCGAGCCGTTCCGGGCGCAATTGAAGGATTTTGCCTCGCTGCTGGATTACCCTTCCGGCCCGTCCAGGCCGGGGGCCGATTTCCCCGAGGGAGCCGCCGGATGGGAGGCCCGGCTGGAGGCGGAAATCGACGCGGCGCTGGCCGCGCGCCCCATCGGGGCGATCCTGGTGGAGCCGATCCAGGGACGCGGCGGGGAGATCATCCCGCCTCGGACGTTCCTGCCGCTGCTGCGCCGGGTTTGCGACGCACGCGGCCTGCTCCTCATCGCGGACGAAATTTACACCGGGTTCAACCGCACCGGCGCGCTCTTTGCCTGCGAACACTCGGGCGTCGTGCCGGATGTCATCTGCCTGGGCAAGGGGCTCACCTCCGGCTTCCCCCTCTCCGCCTGCGTGGGCCGCGCGGCGGTGATGGACGCCTGGCCCGCCTCCAACGGCGAGGCGCTCCACACGAGCACGTTTTTGGGGAACCCGCTCGGCTGCGCGATGGCGCTGGCCTCGCTGGACGCCCACGCCCGGCCGGAAATGGCGGCGCACGTGCGCGAACGCGGGGCACGGCTCATGGCGGCGCTGCGCATGCTCCGCTCCCCGCGCATCGTGGACGTGCGGGGGGTGGGGCTTCTGGCGGCGGTGGAGTTCGACCTGGACGGGGCGGCGGTCAACGGCCTGGTGAAAGCGGCGCTGCGCGACGGCCTGATTTTCCTGCAAAGCGGCCCGGCTGGCAATATCCTGGCGTTCACGCCGCCCTTTGCCATCGCCGACGCGGAGATCGCGTTCACGGTGGAGCGGCTGGGAAAATCCCTGGCCGCGCTGGATATTCGAGCCCGGGCCTGCGAGAATACGTGGTGATGCCTGCAAACGCTTCCGCCGCCTCCCCCAAGTCCTCCGGCTTGCGCTTGATGGTCCGGGCGTTCCGGCACCGCAATTTCCGGCTCTTCTTCGGCGGCCAGTGCATCTCGCTGGTGGGGACATGGATCCAGAGCGTGGCAATGGGCTGGACGGTCTACAAATTGACCAACTCCCCGTTTTTGATGGGCCTCGTCGGGTTTGCCGGGCAACTGCCGGTTTTCCTCCTGACACCGCTGGCGGGGGTGTTCGTGGACCGCCACAGCCGCCACCGGTTGCTTCTCCTGACGCAATCGCTCTCCATGCTCCAGGCGCTTTTGCTGACGATTCTGGCGTATACGCACCTTCTCAATGTCTGGGGCCTCCTGATCCTGAACGCCCTGGGGGGAATCGTCCTCGCGCTGGACATGCCGGCGCGGCAGGCGTTCATCGTCGATATGGTGGGGCACGGCCCCGACCTCCCCAACGCCGTGGCGCTCAATTCCTTTACGTTCAACGGCTCCCGGATTCTGGGTCCGGCGGTCGCGGGCCTTCTGCTCGTGGTTTTCAGCCCGGCGTTTTGCTTCCTGCTCAACGCGCTCAGCTACATCGCCGTCATCGGCGCGCTGGCCGCGATGCGGCTTGCCCCCCTCGCCCTGCGCCAGCCGACGGACGCCCGGGCGCTGCACGAATTGAAGGAAGGAATCTCCTATGCATGGCATTTCGCGCCCATCCGCTCCATTCTGCTGCTGGTCGTCCTGGTGAGCCTGACGGGAGCCTCCTACGTGGTCTTGATGCCGATCTTCGCCGCCCAGGTCTTTCACGGCGGAGCCCATACCCTCGGCTACCTGATGGCCGTGCCGGGGATCGGCGCGCTGATGGCGGGCCTCTACCTCGCTTCGCGGAAGACCGTGCTGGGGGCCGGGGCGCGCATCACCACGGGCGCGATCGTCTTTGGAATCGGGCTGGTGGGCCTGGGGCAATCGCCCTGGATGCCGCTCGCGATGGGCTTCCTCGTCCTGGTGGGCCTGGGGTTGATCATGCAGATGGCCCTCTCCAACACCGTCATCCAAACGTTGGTGGAAGATGACAAACGGGGCCGCGTGATGAGTCTCTTTACCGTCGCGTTCATGGGGATGGCCCCCTTCGGCAGCATGCTGGCGGGAAGCCTGGCGGAGCGGCTCGGAGCGCCCCACACCGTCACCCTCGGCGGCTGCGTCTGCATCTCGGGCGGGCTCGTTTTCGCCCTGGCGCTCCCCTCGGTGCGAAAGGCGGCACGGCCTGTTTATCTGAAAAAAGGGATTCTCCCTGCGGAGATCGCCTCCGGGCTGGAAAACACCTTGAAACTCACGCGCCCGCCGGAGGATTAAAACAGATGCACTGGAACCTTTTCGCCATTGGAAAACCGAAGCTCGCCTTTGCCCGCGCAGGGGTGGAGGAGTACGCCAAGCGGTTGCGCGGCTGCGCGCCGGTGACGCTGGAATTCCTGAAAGCCTCGACCCGGGAAGCGGAAAGCGCGCTGCTCCTGCAGCGGAGCCGGGGGATGTTGCGGATCGTCCTGGACGAGCGGGGGGAGGAGCCGGGCAGCCGCGCGCTGGCCGACCGCATCACCGCCTGGGAACGGGAAGGCGTGAAATCCGCGGCCATCCTGATCGGCGGAGCGGACGGCCACACTGACGCGCTGCGGGCGGAAGCCGGATGGACATGGTCCCTCAGCAGGCTGACGCTGCAACACGAATTGGCCCTGGTAGTACTCTACGAACAACTCTACCGCGCCTACACCCTCAAAGCCGGCCTCCCCTACCACCGGGACTGACGAGGACTTCTCCTCTCCGCGGCTTCCCGTCTCCGTGTCTTCTTATTCCTGGTCCCGGTGTTTCTTTTTCTTGTCGTCGCCAGGCGTGGGGCTCTGCTGGCTCTGCGCCGTGGGGCTCTGCACCGCGGGATTCTGGCGCTGAACCTGCGGCAGGGAACGCTCGTGGGACGGTTCCGCCGCGCGTGGCGTGGCAGCTTCCCGGGATTCCCGCTGGAACCGCTGCCGCTGCTCCTGTGGGGTGCTGGTCGGCATTGCCACCACTTTTTGCTGCGGAATTGCTGGCTGCTGGGCGTCGCGCAGGAACCGCTGCCGCTGTTCCTGTGGGGTGCTAACCGGCATTGCCACCGTTTTTTGCTGCGGAATTGCTGGCTGCTGGACCTGCGGAGCGACGGTTTTCTGCGGCTGGCTCTGAACTTCCCGCATCATGGTCTGGACTTGCGCCGCTGCCACGGGCTTGGCCGGGGCGGTCGCACGGGAGAGCCCCTGGGTCTGTTCGGAAACCCGGGCTTTGAACCGTTCCCGTTCGCGGGGATCGGAGATGCCGCTCCAGCCTTTGTCAACCCGTGGGGCGCGGATCTCGCGCACGACTTTGGACGGGGCAAACCGCACCGTGGGGGCTTCGATTTCCGGGGCGGCGATGATGAGCTGGTCGCCGACTCTGCGGGCAAATTCGGGACGGGGATGGCGCGCCCAGTCGCCTTCTGTCTGGCGCTGGAGATGGAGCATTTCAATGCGGTAGTCGCCCCGCGAGGCGATCCGCCGGTAATCGAGGCCGCCGTTGAAGACGAGGCGGCCGTGGTCGCCCCCGCTGATGAAGGTGATATTGGTGATGTTCACCGTGGAATGGATGATGGCGAGGTTACGCTGCCACGGCACCACGAAGTTGCGCAGCACGGGCGCGCCGAAATAGCGGGTTTCGCAGAAGACATAGGCGGAGGGACCGATGTCGTAGTCCCGATCCGCCCAAACACCGATGCCGGTATCCGGGTCAAACACCGCGTCGGGGGGCAGCGGCGCCCAGCCGATGTAATCGTCGCTCTGCCGCCAGGAAACCCACGCGGGCCCCCATTGGTAATCGGGACGCCAGACCCAGCCGAAGTCCTCCAGCCGGACCCAGCGGCCATAGTGGTAGGTGATCGAACCGAAGTCCTCATAGGAAACCCACGTCCAGCCGGCGTCCGTGTAGCTCCAATAGCCGTCGGTGTAGGGCCGCCAGCCGGCATCCACGCCGCGCGGCTGCCAGCAATAGCCGTATTGCTCCACGTCCACCCAGTCCCCATACGGGGCGAGGCTTTCGTAAAAATAGGAGAAGGTCACGCGCGCCTCGGCTTGCCGCGGCAACACCACGCCGCATAAAACGCCGAGAAGAACGGTGAGAAGCAGGGTCTTGATTTTCATCGGGAAGAGAAGTTCCAAAGATAAGACTGCTAACCTCGGGAAACATTCACAGAAATGCAAGGCCCCCAGCGAAAAAAGCGGAAGCGGCGCGCGGGAGCCCCACCGCCGCCCCCCATCTGCGCCAGAAGACTTCTTTTCAAACCGGCCGATTTCTGTTTGCCTAGACGCCTGAATCGTTCGCCCGATGAAAACGCTCTCCGCTCTCCTTGCCGCCGCCCTGATCTCCGGGATGCTCCACGTCCGCGCCCAGGAAGCCGCCCCGCTCCTCGGGCCAACCCAGGACATCGGGACGGCGCAGATATTGGAGACCCCCAGCCTCTTCCCCCCCAACGGCAGCCCCACCCCTGCCCCTGGGCCCCAGGCAACGGCCGCCGAAACCTCTCCCTCCCCCACACCCGCCGCCGCCCCGGCCGCCGGGAAAAAGGGGACCGCGGAACAACTCCGCCAGGCCATCCGCATCCGGGAACTCAAGACGCAAGTCCTGGAAGACCCCGAAGTGCAGGGGGAAAGAGCCAAGGCCAACCAGGCGAAAACCGAGGAGGGCCGGCGTGTTCTGATGCGCAATTATTACACGCTCCTTTACACCAAGATGGAGAAGCTCGACCCCTCCCTCACGGAACCCCTGGAACAACAGCTCGCCGCCAACCTGCGGCGTTTTGAGCAGCACAGCATCCGCCCCTCCATCTTGATCGAGGCCGTTACCCCCCTGCCGGGCAGTTGCTCCGCCGACCACGTCGCCCCGCAGGCCACCCCCGACGCGTCGCCCAAGCCGACGCATCAGAAGCAGAAGCGCAACTCGACTTTTATAAATTAGACACTAGTGTCCCGTTAGGCTA